>Ga0210394_10001084_pt1 | contig 46550 bp, 50 predicted proteins | sample IncBWC12MmetaG_FD_160121 | JGI IMG/M metagenome (GOLD analysis project Ga0210394, IMG submission 160121) | Forest soil microbial communities from Barre Woods Harvard Forest LTER site, Petersham, Massachusetts, United States - Inc-BW-C-12-M | ecosystem: Environmental > Terrestrial > Soil >...
CGGTGCGATCGGCAAGTCCTTCCGGCCTACGGCCTGCAGGCCTTGCCGATCAAAGAACAAAACCCCCCAACAAAATTAAACCTAAATACCATGTGCCTGCCGATCACCCCTGGAGGAAATCATGGAAGCGGACATTTCTATCTGGCACAAATCCGGACATTTCTACTTTGCGTTGACACATTCCTGTCGTCTAGTGTTAATTCGTTTCCCCGGACCGCAACAGGCTCCGTCGTTCGGATTGACATTTCGATGGCGCGCGGATTATGCTCGCGGCCCAATCGCATCGTTTCCAGAGAATTGTCCTAATTGGAGGGCTCGAACTGGCTTCGATACGTAGCCCTCACGTGCGCGCGGACGTCTGTTTTTTCCGGATCGAGGCCGATTGTGCATGATTGGCCGCGATTGGATTCCGTGCCGTCGAATCGCTCTGCCGCTTCGAAACGGATCCCGGCCCGTGACGGAATCTTTAACCATTAGACGAGTTCGGTAATCAGGAGACTATGATGAATTCGAAGAGGACAACGCGAGACACGCTGCAAATAACGTTGTTTGCGATTCTGATTGTGGTCTTGGCCCCCGGCATCGCTACGGCGCAGAAAAAGAACAACGAAGGCGGTGGGAGTGCTCCGGCTCCCCGTGCGGCGGCACCCCCACCTTCGCGTCCGTCCTCTCCGCCAGCGGGCAATACCAATCACGGTCCCACCACCACGGGTGGAAACACAGCGGGAGGCACGGGACACTCGAATACCGGCAGCGGGTCTTCTAATCCGTACGGGTCGTATGGCAGCAGAGGCGGCACCGGCACAACCACGGGCGGAACGACTGGCGGCTCAACTGGCGGTAACCACTCTTCCAATCCTTACGGGACTTACGGAAACAAGCCAGCCACAAATTCTACCGCGGGCGGCGCGAGTGGTAGCGGGAAGCCCGCCAATGGCTCGACGAACAATGTGTATGGCGCGAACGGTAATCGGGGCGGCACCAACTCTAACGTCGGCGGCGTCAACGGTAGCCGGGGAGGCACCTCGAACGCCGCTACCACGCACGGCGGGACCACGGGCGGTCTAAATGGCGGCAGCCGCGGCGGCACCACCGCCTCGACAGGGGGCCGCCCAGGGACCACGAACGCCGCGACCACGCATGGTGGAACTGGCGCGGTGGGTGGCAACCACGGCAGTAGTCTCGGCGCGAATGGCGGACACGGCGGCACCGTGAACACATCTGCCAGCCATGGTTTCAGCGCGCCTCCCGGCGGGCATTCCGCGGTCAACGCCCACGGCGCCACCACGAATTTCAACAGGTCCGGCCACATGACCAGCCTCACGACCCACAATGGCGCTTCGGCACGATTTGACTCCCGCGGTCACATCAACACGGTCCACTCAGGCGGCATGACGATCAACCACGGCGGACGGGGCGGGCGCACGATCGTCACCGAGCGTGCGGACCACTCTCGCCTGGTGAGCGAGGGACGCGGACGCGGCTACTCCGAGCGCGGTTATTCGCGTGGCGGCCGCGATTTCAGAAGCCGAACTTACTATTCCCATGGCCGCTACTACGCGCGGGCCTACCGTGGCTACTACTATCACGGCTATCGCTACTATGGATATGTCCCGGGCTACTACTACAACCCGGGCTTCTATGGCTGGGCCTACAATCCCTGGAGCGCGCCCATCGCGTACGGTTGGGGCTGGGGCGGAACGCCGTGGTATGGCGCCTACGGATATTACTTCTCGCCGTATGCGACTTATCCGAGCGCTTCCTTCTGGCTCACCGACTACCTGCTCGCTCAAAACCTGCAAGCCAGCTATGAAGCTCAGCAGGAAGCAGCCAGCAATCAGGCGGCAGCCAATTACGGGAACGATAACGGCGATTCGGGCAGCGGGGGAGGACAGGCGCAACTTACGCCCGAGGTCAAGCAAGCTATCGCGGACGAGGTCGCGGCGCAAATTGCCGCGGAAAAAGCTCAGGCCGGAAATCAAGGGGCGGCTCCGAGCGGTGACCAGACTCCCGACGCGCTGGATCCCAACCATCGCACCTTCGTCGTGGCTACTACGCTCAGCGCGCAGACCGCCGACGGTACTGGATGCAGCCTGAGTCCCGGTGACGTCATCCGCCGGATCGACGACACGCCGGACCAAGATCAAAACGTGAGTGTGCGCGTCGTCAGCAGCCAGCGGGGAGACTGCGGTGCGGGTGCTCAGGTTCCCGTTGGCGTCAACGATCTGCAGGACATGCACAACCACTTGCGCGAGCAGGTGGACGATGGCCTCGCCCAACTCAACAAGAATCAAGGCCACGGCGGTTTGCCGTCCGGTCCCGCGGGCAATCCTCAAGCGAATCCCGATGGACAGGCACAGCCGGATACCAACGTGCAAAATGATTTGCAACAGCAGCAGCAGTCGGCTGATCAGACCGAACAAGACGTCCAGCAATCCGCAAACTCGCAGAACTGACGAAGTTTGCGGCGATCCCCAAGGACGGCCCGCGCCTGCGATCATCACGGGTAGCTCGGGGGCGCGGGAGTAAAGGTTTCCGGCTTTGCCTGTTAGCCAGCAGGAGACCGAGCCAACAGGTCCACGTCCCCAGGGATGTCCTTTGCCGGGTACAATCGGCTTAAGAGGACAACCACCCATGCCGCCACGTTACCGAGCTGAGAATGTTGGAAGTTTCCTGCGTCCGCCCGATCTTCTAAAATCCCGCCTCGCCTACGCCCAGGGCCAGATCAAGGTCGAGGAGCTGCGCACAGCCGAGGATCGCGCGATCCTCCAGATCTTCGATGGCCAGCGCAAGGCTGGCGTATCCGTTTTCACGGATGGCGAACTGCGCCGCGCCTCCTGGCTCACTGACATGGCGGACGCGGTCGAAGGTTTCGTTGCCGACAAAGTGATTCTGGATTGGAAAGGGCCCGGCGGCGGATTCGAGGCTAGCTCGGCCCAGGCCGTCGGCGCAAAGCTGAAAAAAAACCGCAAATTAACCGCGCACGAGCTTCCCTTTCTGAAGAAGTCCGCGCCGGGACCGTTCAAAATCACGCTGCCGGCGCCTTCGAATTTCATGGTCTCCAGCTACAAGCGGGGCGTCAGCAGCCGGTTCTATCCCACGCATGCCGCGCTGCTTCAGGATCTGATCGAAATCGTGCGCGACGAAATCAAATGGCTCGTCGCCGAAGGCGCCACCTATATCCAGCTCGATGCGCCTTTTTATTCTCACTATCTCGATCCGATCCAGCGCGGCAGGCTGGAACGCGATGGCCTGAGTCCGGACGAGGAGTTCAAGAAATCCGTTGTGGGCGACAATTCACTGCTGAAAGAGATTCCGCGCAGCAAGGTCGCCGTATCGGTCCACATCTGCCGCGGCAATAGCCGCAGCCGCTGGTACACCGAAGGCGGCTACGACGCCATCGCCGAAAAACTTTTTGGAATGCTCGACGTGGACAACTTCCTGCTGGAATACGACACCGACCGCGCCGGCGGCTTCGAGCCTTTGCGCTTCGTGCCGCGCGGAAAAAGAGTTGTCTTGGGACTCATCACCACGAAATTCCCCAAGCTTGAATCGCAGGACGACTTGCGGCGGCGCATTGACGAGGCCGCTCGTTACGTCCCGCTCGAAAATCTCGCGCTCAGCACCCAGTGCGGCTTCGCTGCCGTCGCCGCCGGCAATCTGCTCACCATGGACGAGCAGTGGCGCAAGCTCGAGCTCGTCGTCAACACCGCCCGCAAAGTCTGGGGTACCACGTAGGTAGGTGAGCGCTTTTAATTTCGCATTTGTAGGGGCACAGCATATTGTGCCCGGCACACGTGTTTGGCTCGGTGATTCCCAATCATCACGATTTTCGAATCGGTGCGGCGCGTGGTGGAGCGTCGTCAACTCGTCCCAAGCCGCCGACATCCACTCCGCCGCAAAGAAGTCACATCCGATAAGGATTGCCACCCCGACCGGGGCCGCAGTTCAGCCGACGAGCGATCGCTCTTGTAGCGCAGCGAGACACTATCCATAAGTATGGATGGGAGTATGTAATGCTGTAATCGTAGTCGGGGAACCCTCAATAATGGCATTGAGCATAAAGAACAGTGAGACGGAACGCTTGGCGCGGCAGGTGGCGAAGAAAGCCGGTGAATCTCTCACCGAAGCAATCGAGACCTCTCTGAAAGAACGGTTGCAACGACTCAGACAGCGGCACCGTGGGCGCGTCATGACAGAGAAGCTCGAAGACATTGTTCGACGCGTCGATAGTCTTCCAACTCTAGATACGCGGTCGGAAGACGATATCTTGGGATATGACGCTCATGGGGTGCCACGCTGATGGTTGCCGGTACGTCGGCGTTGCTGGCGATTTTCCTGGCCGAACCAGAGCGCAGGGGATTCTTGGAATTGATTACCCAGGCCGAAACACGGTTGATATCTGCCGCTAACGCGCTCGAAACAGGCATTGTGTTGGAGGCTCGACGGGGCGAGGCTGCGGGTCGGGAGTTTGACTTGTTCCTGCATCAAGCAAAATTCGACGTAGTCTCAGTTGATTCCGAACAGATGGAAATCGCGCGCTTAGCCTGGCGCAAATACGGGAAGGGTCGGCATCCCGCAGGGCTGAATTTCGGAGATTGCTTTGCCTATGCTCTGGCAAAGGCCATAGGTCAGCCGATCTTGTTCCAGGGTGACGACTTCAAGCAAACGGATCTGTTGCCGGTTTTGGCTTAGAGATATAATTCCAGGCCAAGTTCGGAAGGCGTCTTGACCGTTGCCAAATCGATTGAATCGTTCTACCTCAAATGCTAGCAAACGGTGGCTTGGAATAGCACAAGGTAAAGACGCACGTACAAGAGATTCTTGGCGGAGAGGGGGGGATTCGAAACATTGAATGCGGAGCCTTGCAACGCCTTGCAAGGCCTTTTTCGGGCACAGAAAACAAAGCACTTATTGGAATTCAGACTTCCGCCCGATCTGATCGACGTGTTCCGAAGGCTAATTCACACGGAAAATGTAGCATAGCGACGGGAAATGTAGCACGCGACTGTAGCTCCATTACATCCCGATTTTCTTGGTGAGCTGCGAAGTCATACCACCCAGTTTGTCGAACCGCTCGGCGATCCGCTTCATGACTTTCTGGGCCCCCGCGGCTTCGCCGGAAGGCAGGAAGCGATACCAGCGGGCTAGTTGCTCCTTGTCGGCCTTCTCGACCTCTTCGATTGTCGGGAATCCCTTCATAGGAGAACCCTCAGTTTTTCACTCTACCATACCTCGCATGTGCGACGCCTATGGTGCCGCGACGCAAGGAGCACGAAAGTGCAAGACGAACCGACCAGGCAGCGGTTGGGGGCCTATCTTCTTATTAGTCAGTCACGCGAATACGCGCCCTGGCGCGTTTCGGCGCTCACGATTGTAGCGGTCGGATGAATATCTCCCAAAAAAGTTCGGCCGCGCCCTCGAACGAGAGTTTTTCTCCCCGTTCACCGTAGGACTGCATGCCGAGGACCTCGAAATAGATCGCTTGATCGTCGTTCTTGACATAGACAGCTTCGTTCGTCCCGCTATGGCGCGGCTCGTCCGTCATTGAGTATTGGATACCTCCGTCACCCATTGGGCCGCTGCCGATGGACACCGATCCTCTGCATACTTTTTCTCCATCCCGATACGCCGCTGCGGTAAAGCGATTTGCATCGATTCTTCGGAACGTTTGATCCAGGCCGGGATTTCGCTGAACGAGCTCTTCAAGAGAGTTTTCAAAGAACTTGGCGATGTATTCGAAGCCTTCGTGCCGGAACCGATCCTTGTCCAAATCGGTGAACTGTTTCTTAACACGCAGATTGCTGGACCGAGTCCTTTCTCGAGATGCGTCCGATACCTTTGCGCTTGTCACTACATTTGGCTTGGCGTTCTGTCCGAGTTCGGTCAAGGAGTGTTTGATTGCCTTGACGACTTCCAGGAATGCCTGATCGCTGTTCGGCCACATGGTGACCGGACGCCCGTCGGTTGGCGTCGCCAACAGCTTACCAAACGGAAGATCGTGCCAGTCGCAAGGACGCAGAATGACGGGAATGACGCGAGCCTTGCGACTTTCGTGTCGCTCCAGGGCCCGCTTCATTTCCCGCTCGTAGCAGTAATCGGATGCGATGAAATCGGGGCTGATGAGTAACAGAATGATATCCGCCGTGTCGATGTGGCTGTCAATGGCGGAGCCGATCTCCGTCCCGGCTGCGATGCGACGATCGTGCCAGGATGAAATGATTCCCTGGCGGCGCAAAGCAGAGAGCTGCGTCTCTAGTTGGTCCCGCAGGCTTTCATCGGCGTGGGAGTATGAGAAGAACAGAGTCGCCACTGGCTCCCTTTCTAATGGTTCGCAAGGCTTCCGTCGAGTCATGCAGTGCTGATTCACAGCTATTCAAACGCGGCGCGGGTCAGTCTTGATTGTATTCGCGCCTTATCGCCGAATAGGTCGATTGCCGGAACCACGACAGAATTGTTCCACAAAGTCATAAGGCATTTCACAGAGCAGCTCACGGCTCGATCCGTGCAGTTTCATTCTAGCAACTGACCCGACCCCGTAAGACGGGTGATTATGCGTGGGATGCATGAGGATGGACATGCATTCCCGGCTGCGCTAACGTGAAAATAAACCAATGACTCTAAAGATCTTGGAGCTCGTCAGCATCGTTCTTTCTGCGGTGGTCGGGGGAATGTATTGGGGGCCATGGCTCGCGTTGACCAAGTCCATGAAGACATTCAAGCCCGACGTATTCCTTGCCATCGTAGACCGGTTGAATCGGAATATGGCGGGCCTCATGACAGCGCTCACGCCGATTGCTTTGTTGTCTATCGTTCCTGTGTTGTTCATCTCTTTCGGGAGACAACCAACAACCTTTTATCTAAACCTTGCGGGATTCATCTTGTTCGTCGTTGCCCTGCTCGTGACCGTGATTATAGAAGTTCCCATCGTGAAACAGATCGCGACTTGGACCGTGGGAACGCTACCGGATAATTGGACTCAACTTCGTGATCGCTGGGGATTGTTTCATATCATCCGAGTCGTAACGGGCATCGTGGGGCTTGCCCTCCTCGTGGCCGGAGCAATCCTCTAGCTGCTAGCTGCGCCAAGCTTGGGATCTCGCATTAAATTCTCCTCCTCCGTCTTATTCCTGAGATCTCTTTTGAAAAGGCGGGTGATTATGCGTGGCGCGCATATTCTGCTGGACGAATGCTGATTCAATCGCCCGCAAGAGGAATAGTTCTCGCCGCGACCAAGCCCTCTGAGAGGCAGCTAAAAGAATGAAATGGAAGGTTGGAGCTGTATTGTTATAACCGCTTCCCCACCTCGTGACCCGAGACGTTACCGCCTTAGGAGATGCTGTTTCTAGTACCGACGTTCTATAGGTTTGCCCATCAGACCGTGGTAGCTTGATCCAGTATCAAGAGCGGGCGTTTCGTTCGCGCCCCGGCAACCGAGCGAGAAAAAACGCTACGGTGCCAGCCTCCAGAATCAGGAGGGATGCGGCCCGTAGGGGGCAAAAACCCACCTTGCAGCCTTTCCCCAATATGCAACTCCTCTGGCGGCTTTCTCGGATACGTGGAGAAAGCGGATGGCGAATCGCGCCGGCAGCACAAAGCGATTACTTGAAGAATTCGTCCTAACTGTCCTTCCTGAAGCGCCTGATTTCCGTTTCGAAAACCACGGATCACTCTGCCTGTTGCGTCCGCTGACGGATGCGGGCAGGGAGTGGGTCTACGAACACATCGGACCTGACAACGGTTGTCAGCCTTACTATCCGACTGTCGTAATCGAGCCTCGCTACTGCGAAGCCATTCTCGAAGGTGCCGCGGCGGAAGGGTTGAGGCTGTCATGACGCCGCGCAACATCTCACCCCGCAGAGCCAAGCTTCCGCGCCACGACGCAATCAGTGAATCGCGGCACACGCCTGAATCAGCCCGCTGTCCGACGTTCTCCCTGGTGGAAATGCAGTTGTGAGGATCCGACATTCGCCCAGGCGGTTGCCAACACATCCGTGCGCGATTCGGAACGAAAAAACTAAACGGAGGAACCCATGTCTACTAGAGGATGCGTAGCAGTTGGAACGACAAGAAAATGGAGAGGACTTTACAATCACTCCGATTCATATCCCACAGGACTAGGTTCGGAACTGTGGGATCACCTGATGCAAGAACAACTCGCCGGTAGAACTTTGGCGGAAATCGGCGAAGCAATTTTGCAGTTCGACGATTGGCGCAATTATCTGAAGGGGGGCATCTGCGAGTTCTGTGGGAAGTTGGCGGAGCAACCTCACACCATCAGCGGATCGATCTACGGCAAAGCAAACCAGAATAGTGGAGATCCTTTCCCTGACCCTGGTGCTCTCCACCACGAACACAACGACCTGAACAGTAACAATTTTATGACCAACGTGACAGCGGATGCGCTGTTCATAGAATGGGTTTACGTCATAGACCCGGGCGCAAACGCAGTGCACGTTTCTTGGAATTCATAGTTGGCCTGGCTCTGTTTCTCTCGCTGTTGCTGTTCTTGATGTCCCCCGACGCGGCCCAGCGAGTTGCACGCTTCATCAAGAAATGTCTATTTGGAGGCAAGAAAGCATGACGCCTGAACGCATCGAACGAAAGGTCGGCGACCTCAGATCCAAGCTAGCCACCTTCTCACGCTTGGCCAGCTCTCTGCGCAACGCGACGGTTCGAAATCCCGCGCAAATCGACGGCGTTGAGAAAGAAGTCGACTTGATTCGCCAGGCGCTCGGATACCGAACGTGCGCGGCGAGTTCAATCGAATTCCCACAGGAGGCGGCATGACGGACGGCCATTTCATCGTAGGACGGCTTCAATGCAACAGACATTTCGCAGCGCACCTCCGTCGCAGACCCGCTCAACGCCACGAGAAAGGCACGGCCCTGCGCGAAACATTGGACAGTTTGTCGCACGCGGAATTGGTCGAGGTCTATTTTCGCAACGACGTTCAGGGCAGGGCGCACGCGGCAAGACGGCAGGCGGAGAAAGAGGCAATGGAATGAGTGAAATGACATTCAGCAAGGCCGACCGGCAATTTCTGGCTTCAGTGGGCATCGCGGCGGAGCCCACATTCGACGAATCTCGATTGGAACTGGCGCGGCGGATTGCGAAACACCGCGCGCCTATACAGATGCCGGTTTCCCCGGACGCGGCACGACTCGCCCTTGTCCGGCGGGCCCTGGATCTATGGCTGGCTGCGGATTCTGAACTGTGAAGGGAACCCTGCCTCAGCTCGGGCGGCAAATGGCGAAGTCGTTTCAAGAATTGAGCCCCGCGCAGCAGGAGCAAACGCGCAAGGCGATGTACGAGTCGGTGACTGGGAAGCCCTATCGAGAGAGGAGTGCACTGATGGACGCTACACAAGTTCCGACGGACGTTTGCGAGTTGGCATCACGAGTCTGGCATATCCGCTCGAACGTTGCAGGCTTGCCTGGGTCACTCGAATTTGGAGACTACCTTGCGGTATCTGAGGGTGGCGGATCTGCGTAGCGACCGAATCAGAGCGCAGGTGGACCAGACATTTGCGAAGTGCATCATTGAGGCTGAGACTCGCAATTGAATTACGGCTACCATGGCAGGTACAGCAGAGTCTCTGAACAGCACGTATCTATCCATCTGCATATAAACGACTTAGTGTGAGCCATCCCCATTGACTGTGTCAGATATATGGTATAGTATTTATGACATATAACGAGAGGAATCATATGCCAACCTCCACAGCGAATGCGATCTTAAAAAGAATTCGAGCAAAGCACCGCGGGTCGGTCTTTACACACAGACAGTTCACGCAACTCGGAACCCGTGCAGCGGTAGATCAGGCTTTGTCCCGGCTTCAGCGCAGTGGCAAGATTCGTCGTCTGACCCGGGGGGTTTACGAATTCCCGAAGATACATCCCCGAATCGGCGTACTCTCCCCTTCTCCTGAGGCTGTTGCCAAAGCGATGGCGGAAAGAACGGGAAGCCGAATCACCATCTCAGGAGCAAAAGCTGCAAATCTACTTGGACTTTCAACGCAAGTACCTATGCAGAATGTCTTCTGGACAGAAGGTCCTTCTCGCACGATTCGGATCGGGAACCAAACCGTGGCGCTCAAGCACGTTGCCCCTTCCAAAATGATTGGTGCGGGAACGGAGGCGGGAGTCGTCATCCAGGCTGTTCGCTCTCTCGGAAAAGAGGGAGTTCACGAAATTCCTGTCCATGCCCTTGCAAGGCAGCTTCCGCGTCCTGTCAAGAGAGCCGTTAGACGGCTTGCAGTGACTGCGCCGGCTTGGTCGCAGCCCATCTTTAATAAAATCACGATCTGACGCGAACTCATGGATGACTTCGCAAAACGCAAACCGGCCGAGCGGCAGCCCTATTTCGAGGAAACTGCCGCTAGACTTAACTCCACAACAACCGCGGTGGAGAAGGACTTTTGGATCTGCTGGACTCTGAAACATCTTTTTACATTGGAAGCTATTCCCGAGCTTCGCTTCAAAGGCGGAACATCGCTCTCTAAGGTGTTCGGCCTCATTGACCGCTTCTCCGAAGACATCGACATCTCAATCAACCGTGCCGCTTTGGGGTTTTTCGGGGAGCGCGACCTTGCCAATCCCCTCCTCTCGGGCACTAAACGTAAAGCACTGGACCAAGATCTACGAGCTGCGATCACCGACGAAGTGAATTCTACACTTCTTCCAAAACTACGCGAGCGCTTTCAGCCAATTCTCGGTAAGCATGGATGGAAGCTTTCACCTTCAAAAGACGAAAATGAAGAGATGACTCTTCTGTTCCACTATCCTAATGCGTTTGACTACACCAAGTATCTCCGGCCGCAAATCAAGATTGAGTTCGGTCGCGGAGATCAACAGCCGAGCCAGAAGTCCTCGGTCACTCCCTTCGTCGCTGAAATGTTCCCTGAGATCTTTCGGGAGAAGTCCGCTGCCGTTATAGTCCTCGATTCTGAACGCACGTTCTGGGAGAAAGTCACGCTCCTACATGCCGAGAATCACCGTCCCGATCCGACTAAACTTAAATCGCGCATGGCACGACATTGGTCCGACGTCGCTGTGATGAGTACTGCGGAGCGATTCAAGGACGCAAGGCTTTCCCTTGATCTTCTGGCTCAGGTAATTGCTTTCAAGGAAATCTATTTCGCCGCAAACTGGGCCCATTACGATAGTGCCGTGCCCGGAACACTTCGAATCGTGCCCAACGAGCCTCTCCAAGCAGTCCTCCGTAAAGACTATCAGCAGATGGAGGAGATGTTTCCCACCAAGCCTTTAACCTTTGACGAAATCCTCGCGAACCTCGAAGCGTTGCAACAAAGACTAAATGCCTTAAAGAAGAGTTCGTAGGGAAGTCCTGTAACCCAAGCTGGCGCCAGCCGGGCTTTCAAGTGGCCAGAGGGCAGATTAAAGACCGTTACGGAAAATTAGGAGTGATACCCGCAGGAAACGCTATCTATTGCTTGAAGTGCTCCGCTACGCCCTTAGGTAAGGGCAACTCGAGCAGTGATTCTAATACCGCAAGACAATCGCGGATCAACTGCTCGTCTCTGAGCGGCTCCGCAACAGGTCCGTCTGGAAACTTTCCGCCGTGAAACACATTGTTTCGCACTGTTCGAATGCTGAGCAGCACGTCACCAATTGCGGAACCGGATGTTCCTTGCCGCTCGACCCATCGCAAACGACCATTTTGCAGCGTTTGTTTCTTCGGAGGATGCTTCTGCAAATACTCGCAGGAGGCGAGCACTGGGGCCGTTACTGCAGCATCCAAGCGCCCGACATCCCTCCCAAAGGAATCCCAATCGGGCAACACCTTGTTGTCGTCACCTTGAAGATAGCCCGCCCGTTTGAGGGCATATTCGAATCGAGCAAAGACGGCGAGAAACCGAAGCGTCAGCTCCCGAGGGACGTTTAGCAGGTCGAATATTTCTATGGCCATATAGCCTATCCGTCCGTCATCGCGCTAATTGTACATGGAACGCAACGGAGTTTATTCTAATGCACAATTCACTCTGGTCATAAATGATCGCCGTAGGCCGTTACTTGCCTCGAGGGGAGCGACGCGATGGCAATTTCCGGCAGGTTTTCGACACTAATCGAACGAATTGCACCGAGTCCGACAGAGGTTTCCACTTATTCGACGCACCTTAGGACGATCAGCAGCGCCGTGGAGAGTGTGCTCGACATCAATCGAACCGAGCGAATAGGTAGCTTCAGTCGCGGCACTGCTGTTCGCGGTGTGAGCGATCTCGATCTCATGGTCGTGTTAAGTTCCAATGAACGGAAATGGGGAAGAGGCGATACGACATCAACCACGGCTCTTCGGAAAGTAAAAGACGCACTTTCCGGGAGATTTGTATCCACCACGATCCGAAACTCCGGCAGTGCTGTGGTCCTGTCCTTTGCTGCCGGGCACAGGCCCGTTGATGTCGTGCCCGCATTCTACGCGGGCCCCTATCACGGAGCGGCAGAGCAATTCAGAAACTATCCAACGTTCAGAATTCCAGATGGCTCGGGCAGGTGGCTAGAGACCAGTCCTCAAATCCACGATGCAGCTCTCGCTGCTGAGGACCAACGGAGTGGCTTCAAGCTCAAGCGCGTCGCGGCCCTTGCTAAGTACTGGGCCGCGGTTCGCGAACACCTGATCCTGCACTCTTTCCACACTGAGATCTTCATTGCAAGTTCAGGGATCTCAATCGGACCGAGATCCTATGCGGCGATACTACACGAGCTTTTCAGAAAGTTAAGCGATCGGGGTGGACGGGGCATTCGAGATCCCCTCGGGATCTCAGGTGTAATCCCTGCATCGAGCAGTCCTGGTGGGGCGGGGCGCCTCGCGGCGGCAGCCGGGACTGCGGCTTACCATTCCGCAAAAGCCTTAGAAGCGGAAGAGTCAAATAACGTGCCTGAAGCGGTTCGTCAATGGAGAATCGTTTTCGCCGGAAGCTTTCCCAGCTAGCCAGTTTTCGGACTTGCCGCGTTTAGGTTGTTGCGAGATCCCCAAGCTTCGTTCAATCTTTTCCGATTGCGTCGGTAGATGAAATCGGGAATTACCGCCGCGGCCGCAAGACAACAGTTGTAATCCCCAAAGGCGAACAGCGCATCATAGCCAATCTCGGAACGTGAAAGGATGCCTTCACAGTCTGCCAACACTTTCTGCACCCCATTTGCAAGCGAATCGTATTTTCGCCATAACACCCAAAGATCGCCAGCGCACCAAACAGTTATCGTGATCATGTAGATTTTTGCCAGTACTTGACTCTGAGTCCCCATCAATCCAGCCTGGAGTATGGCCAAGACCGAAACTCCCAAGATAACGCCAACCACAAGGAGCATCGACTTGAGTAAACCAGCCATCCTACCGGCCAACTCTGCAGTCCAAAAAGCTGACTCCAGTGTGATCTCGGTCAATTTTCGAAGCCCGAGAACACTTGAACTTTCGTAATATTTTTCAGACCTGATAGCTTCTCCCTTAAAAGCTATTCCGTATTTAGCTGTCATCTTGGCGACGGATACTTGCGAAATATTGATACCCAGTCCGGTCTGCAACATCGCCGGGCGACGCACAGATTCCCCGAGCGAGTAATGCACTCCGCTACGAATTCGGGAGAAATTCATCAGCAATTGAAGAGTGAAGGCTGCAAAGGTGACCCACTTCACGGGGGGCCCAGACATTAGAGCCGCGAGCAGAAGACACAAGTAGAATGGAACCGTGAGCACGAAACTGGCTACGAGCCATAACTTGCTCAGCCGATACTCAGTATTCATCGCCTCCAAGAGATCCATGGTTTCTTCGTCACGGTCTAAGAGAAATCGCCGAACACGGACCTCCATTGCTCTCTAGATTCGCCGTCTTTTCCGAGACCTTCATATATGCATGCCAACTCCGAAGCATTGCGAGCAAACTTGAGCAAACCTGATTGAGACGCAGTCAACAACGGCTTTCTAATCGGTGGAGCGTTCGCGATCCATGATGTTTGATCCCCCGCCATAAACGCTCGGTCCAATGCGTCGAATGCCGCCGCGAGCCCTTCGGTGATTCTCGAGAACGGCTGATTGTTGACTTTTCGATTCAGGAATTCAGTGCAAATAGCGAATTCGATGTAGTAGGAAGAAATATTCGAAACAAGACGAGTCTCGTTCCAATATTTGACGAGCTTGACTACCTTACGATAGATCTTGTTGTGAAATGCTTGTAGAATCTCGCAAACGTCGGCGTCCAATCTTGGGTTTGTTCGTGTCCAACCACCGTAACCGTCAGCAATCAAGTAGACTTCAAACTCGCCTGCCCGATCGGGTTTCAAGGAGAAACAAGGAACGATGTCATAACCTAACCCGTCGCTATCCGCGCTTGCGCCTTGTTTCATCCGAATGCTGACACGGTTTCCATTTATTCGGACGTCTGACCCTCGATAGTGACGTGCCAGAACTCGGGAGAACTCCAACAGTAACTTTGCTGATGACACGTATTGGCCATTCGCCCATCGCTCGGTGAGCAACGGATTCCGTAAGAGAATGCCATCCGACTGGACGACATAGGGTAGCCGCTGCCCATTTTGCATGTAGAAAAGATTGTGGCCGTCCAGTGGAACATAAAGGTCAATATCATCGAGCGGCCAAGTCTTCGTGTGCCGTGCAAACGACCCTCCGAGAAAATCCGAGTCTATCTTTGAGAGAACGCGCGGGAAATTGGTGTCCCGCAAGCATTCCCGGCTCAAGAAATCGCGCAAGTGATTCTGGCTATCGCTCGCCGTTGAGCGGATTCCGGGCGGGATGTTAATCTTGTTGGACAGTAAGTCCTCGAAGCCGGCGTCAACTCGGACTTTCTCGATTCCGTAAAGAGTGTGTAGCAACGATCCCCAAGCGGGTGTTTGATTCATGGCCGTGCCTCCCGGTCTTCTCGCTAAGTCGCGTACTTGCTCCTGTAGACCTCCTGGTAGTCGCCGTCCTGACAGATGCAGATGCCTCGGGGGTCTTTTGCGGCAATTTGTGTCAGGTTCGAGCCCAGCGGACGCATGACATTGATGCGGGTCACGTGAGTGCCTGCACGATTTAATCCTAGAGCCTGCCGAACGACTGAACCCGCAAGCAGTAATCCACTGAGCGCGGATTGGTGCGCCAAAGGAACATGCACGTCCTGCCGAGGCGTACCGAGTTCGCCAAGCGGGATTACGGCGCCTCCGCAGAAGCCCTCCGTGTAGAGTTCTCGCACGGGGCGGTCTTCAAAGGGCAACAAGCGCTCTATCTGGATACCACGGGCCCCAGAAATCGCATCCAGTAGGTCTCTTGGAACACCTTGACCATTGTGAAGTAGCGTCCGGATCTGCATCATTTGATTGGGGATACCTAAGGCTGATGCGATGATGGCGTCCTCGTTTTCCAAACCCCGCTCGGGAAGATACAAGCACGCCACGCACGCGCCATGAACGAAGTCGTGACTGCCCGCGCCAAGATCGCCAGGCTGTGTCCATGCGTTCGCGATCCAGTGCGGCAAGGATGCCTGTGCAGCGCGACGGTCCCGTGAACTGTCCAGTGCAAGCATCACGCGCGGCCACGCATAACCCTCCTCAGCCACAAAATTCTGAAACTCAAGCGCGTGCGGCTTCGCCTGAAGTGGGCCCCTAAAATAGCGAGCGAGCACCTCCACTTTCGTTCCGCCATCGTCGCAGCGCTCTGCCAGAATGTACCGCTGCAAGTTACCGAGATCGATTCTCTGGTGATCGACCAGATGCACCATCCCGTCCATCGGGACACGTGAGAGCGCCCACGCTACAGCGTTGCCGATCGCGCCGGCTCCCACCAGGACGATCTCGCCGAGCGAGCCACTGAGTGGCGAATCCTCCGTCCAGAACGAATCCGCCTCAAGGACTGAGAAAATGGCATTCTCGTCGAGACTAGACTTCTCGCGGAGAAAGACCCAACGGAAAAGGTTCGCAGCGGCGAGGCACGCGGCGGCTCCAGCGCCCAAGGGATTCAAAGAACTCCCCACAGTAAGTGGTTCGGTAGTTCCCACAAACGCATTCCAATCGCTGGAGCCTACAAAAATTTGTTGCCGCTCCCCAGAGCAAGAGAGTCCGGTCCCGACCACGATTTCCACTGTCGGGTCAGAGCTGAAATCTATCGCCGGATTGACGCGGCGGGCGAGCTCTTCTGCTTCCCTAGCGGCGTCCTGCCCTCCAGGCTCGCCGCGGATTACTACCGTCGGATAGAGGCGCGCGACCAAGCGCACCAGAAGATCCACGAGTGCACAACCTTCAGAGGAGCGCGCTGCGTCGGTTCCAATACGGATACCGACTCGCTCGTGGTCGAGGATCTCGCGGATGCGTTGCTCGTCGAACCCGGCCAAAACTTGTGCTGCGGCAAGGGCGTTTCGAGCGTAGTAGTCGGCTATCGCCATCGATTCAGTCCTCAAACTGTATGAGCCCCCGGACCTCGTTCTCGGAGAGCTCATTCCACCCGGAAAATCCAAGACGGTACGATGCAACCCCTGGGCCACGCAGACCCGTGTGCGCGAAATCCGGAACCACTAGCGACAATCCCCCGCGCATAGTGACGATCGGATAAGTGTCGTCGGTATCGGAGTGGTACGCTTCGGTCGGGTGCGAGTGAACCTGTACCGCAAGCTCCTCGTGATTCTCGAAAAGCCATACGTTGAGGCGATGCAATTCATCCCCATCAACGCGCACGCAAAGCCCCTCTGGAAATTGGTACGCTTTTTGACGCGGCACGTGCCCGGTACGGACTCGAAAAGTCCGGTCCTCCCGTACGCCCGTCCAAAGGACGAAGCACTCGCAACGGGACACTCCAGCAGCGCGTAACTGAGTGTCGGTGTCTTGGACCACGCTCCCAGGTACGACGAATTTCGTAATGCTTTCGAGAGTATTCATGGCGGAGGCGGCCCATAGTTGATGCTGAACTGCGGGACGAGTTGCACGTTCATTCCCACAATTGGCTCGATGCCGTACCGATGGATGACTTCCAACAGCCGCACCAAACGGCCGGCGCCGCTCGCGCGGTGAAGCTCCCAGACATCTCCACTGTGAGCCGGGTGCTCGTGATATTCACGAACTCCGGCGAGGCACAAAAACGGAACCTCCTCAGGCCCGTAAGCCTGCAGGTAGGGCTGGGCGCCTTGAAGCATTACCTTTTGTATTCCAGGGACTCCAGCCGCCGGCATTGGAAGCGCTAGCTCCTGTTGGGGCAGAGCGCGATTCAGCGGATTCGGGAGTTCCTTATGTTTGAAGGGCTCTCCTGTTAGCGGATCGACGATCCGGACAGAAGGCGGTGCGGCATCGTAATTCATGTAATCGAACGCGACGCCCATCACCAGTGCGGGAGGCTTCAGCTTCGTCGAGGCGAGGGCGACCAACACCCTCGGGAACTCAGCTTCGATGAGAATCCAACCGCGGCGCCGGTATTCCCCGCCCAACGTACGATATTCCGCCAATTCGCGCTCGAACTTCCGTCGCGAGACATTTGGATCTGCGTATTGCACGGGCACGCCTTACCCTCCAACTCCGGCCTTGAGGTTCAAGAAGAGTTTCGTGCCGTCAGGGAAGTGGAAGTCGCCAATCTTGAGTGCGAGGTCCAAGATCTTGCCCGCAGCGTCGCGCAACTCCCAGTTATCGAGCGGTTGACCGGAGTTGCCGGTCTTGTTCAAAGCCTCGTGCGCGGCCGTCCGCAAGTGTTCATGAGCCCGGGCTTCGATGTGCACCGGTTGCCCGTTTACAACTATGATCAAAACGACGTCACTGTCTTTCGGCATGAATGGCCTCCCGCCGTCGGGATACCGATCCCCCACGGTGTATAATGGGAATGTAGCAGAGATGCAAAGGCTCGACAAGTGTTATTGTAGGGGTCGGGGGGCGATCCGGTGGAAGCGATACGCTTTGACGTGAAAGTCATACCAGCCGGCACAGGGTCGGCCGTTTGGGATGATCCCCATGCAGAGAACATCATTCAACGATTCATGCCTCCGGATCGCAAACATGGACCCATGATTGGAATCCTACATTTGGGTGCTCTCCGACCGACTCCTGGCGTATTGAGGGACGTCGTGGTTTGCATCGGTGAGGACAATCGCGCGGGCCGATACGGTAATTTTACTTTCGTCGTCAGCGCCGAAGACGCCGACACACGAAGTATTGTTGGCGATATCGCAGCCGCCCAGGATCTGGCGATTTTTGTTAGCTCATCCTCCACGGACCTCCAGCACGCGGAACCGGTCGGCGCTCTTACAGCGAAAGATCGGGAGACCCTCAGTTTTGTTTTCGATGTCGGCGGAACCGTTACCGCCACCGACTTCGCGACGCAACTCGGGATCGAGCAAACTACAGCTGGAAATCGCTTAACTGCACTTCACAGAAAAGGCTTCCTCCAGCGCATAGACCGACCTCATCCATTCGGTGACCAGTTCGTCGACCCGCGCTCCGTGCGCTTCGCTTAAGGCCAATAGCCGTTCCGCGTTTCTCAATCGTTCGCAAACTCAAGCTGTGCCATCGTCGGCCAGTCCCAAGTGTTTCTTGCACAAATCCTCCAACTTCTGAATGTCTGCATTCAGGAGTGTTGCCGGCCGCTCCTCGAGGCCATCCAGTATTTTGTTTTCGCCGTACCAAAGCGGGAACACAAGCCTACTGTCGCCAGCCACCCGTGCTGAAAGGATGTCGCCGAGCGAAACTTCGGTGAGATACGGTGTGAGTCGCTCCACGTCGTCGGCGGATATCGAGCAGAGCGGCAAGATGGGGCAACGCGTTTGGCGGTCCTTGATAAGCTCCTGGAAATGAAGATTCAGATACGTGCTAACGTTGTAGGCTGAGCCGATATCGTCCCTGGTTAGCACGACCGGAAAGACCGCATCGACTTCCGCCATTTCGATACCGCTAATCGAGTCGGGTGGGTTCTTTACAAATAGGTTTTCGATCGCTTCTACGAGCTGCCTGACGCCTTTGCGTCTTTTCGGGGTGCCAATCAGCTTGCTTTGAAGTTCTAGGTCGAGAACCTTCGGATCGCCGCCATATTTACCGTTTGCTGTAAACGTGCTTCCCTTGCATTCGATCAGAACCGCGACTCGTCCCGACATTACCAAGGCATCGCAGACTTGGTCGTCCGGACGCTCGGCGTATCGGACGTCTGGATAGACTTTATTAATCTTTCCGTCTACCGAAGCTTCGATCAGCCACCGGGCATACCGTTCAAACACCTGTCCCCAGAACTGGTGGAACTGCTCACGCCTGTCGGGTGGAACTTTTCCGTTCGCGCTCCAGAACACGCCGCTTTCCATTTTCTCCGCAAGCAGAGACAGGTCGAGCGGACGATACAGCCCATTGTCGGCAAATAACGGCCTGTTCCTGAGTACTGTGAACTCATTTCGATGCGGCTTCTTGTCGCGAACTTCGAGCGCGTAGGCTGCCGCATCTGCCGAGACATATTCGAAGAAGTTCTTCAGTTCGTCAGGGGTAATGGCCCTGCACGTTCGAAAAAACGCCGGCGCAACGGCAAAGTCCGACAGGTTGGTGGAGTCTTTTATTTCCTTTAGGTTCATGAACCTCGAAAAGCAGCCGAACAACAACGCGTAAAATGTCTCGAGCTCAACGCCGTTGGCATCACGGAACAATTTATGGATGTCGAAAAAATTCGTCGTGCCGCGCAGTTGGTCTGTGAAGCGCGTGCACATCGCGAGCGTGCGGGCCATTTTTCTGTGATAACTCGAGGGACCGTTCGTTTCCATGTCGGGCAGCACAGAGCTGATTTTTCGCGCCAGCTCTTCGCTCGGTGACGCGCCCGTCGGTTTAGGTACAGCCAGAAGCTCACTGGCAATCAACATCAGGATGCCGATGCGATTCCACGGCGGCTTCACCACAGCCGCTTTCTCTTCATCGTTGCAATGGCGGAGCGCTTCCTGAGCGACAAATAGAAGCTGGTGTCGATGGAAAACAGGTTTCGGAAGGGCCAACAGGGTTGCGGCGAGAGACGGTGAGAAGCAGGTGCGAACGAGTCGCGCGTGGTACTCGACATCGTAGCCGTCCGTCCACTGCATTAGCACGATGTTGAAGACGCTACACACTCTCAACAGTTCGCTTCTTGAGAAACGTTTGAGCCTGCGGACAAAATCCTCGTAGGTTGCACGTCCCCCCATCACTTGCTTGAATATCCAGTACGTTTGGGGCAACTGTTGCATACGAGGCCATCACATTGTATCTCAAGGGGCGGAGAGCTCTAGATTCGAGCAGACTAGAGTTGCGAAGGAAGACGGTCAATCCCAGCGATATCTTTCGAGAAGGCCATCCTACTATTTGGTGCACTCACTTGAGGCGCATTCCGTGCAATCCAAATCAAACCTGCTACTGGATCCGGCTATTCTCGGAGCGCATAAGGGAATCTCAAGCGAAGCTCGTTGTTTGTTCGAAGGCTGGTGCTCGCAAGCGCGAGGTATCCTCTCAATATATCGCGCTGGCCGTCTGCCACACCCTGAAGAGCTTCCGACGCGCTTCCGAGAAGTACATCGCCTGGGTTGAACGCTCCGCCAAAGGCAGAGGGCGGCAGAAACTCGAGCGCAAGTTTGTCCGTCACTGCAATACGGCTGCCCTCTAGTCTAGCGAGGAAGTCTTCAACCAATTCCGCAAGCCTAGTAGGGTCGCAGCTGTCGTCGATCGCGGCAGCCAGAGCGAAGAATCCCGCGGGAGGAAGTATTGAGAATATGACTCGTTGAGCCCGGTCAACTTCGCGGCGAAGTGCGTTTTGCGTGTCGCGGTCGGCAGGCGCGCCGGCTGCGAGGTGCTCCATATAAACGATGAGACCCGGTGCCCTGGCATCGTGGAAGTAGTCGTGGAGAATCCTGAGGACGCGAATGCCTAGCTCGGGATCGCTTCGAAACTGATGAACGAAGTTCATCGCGAATTCGGCCGAGTTCGTTTGGGCCGTGAGGATAGCAACAATATCGGCCGCATGGGTCTGCGCCTCCTCGCGATCATGCCGTGCCTCACGGGCGCCGCGAATATTGTTGTAACGATCCAACAGCGCAAGAGCTTTGAGCATGACGAGGGCATGAGGTTTTGTGACGCGTACGTGGGCAGAATATTTCTCACGGGTAGGTAATGTGCCGTCGAGAGGGTGCGGTTCCGATTCTGCCACGGCGATCGATCCGCCGGTACAGGCGCGAGCGTGGACGCCCTCCTGCACATCCACGCGGAAGTCGGCTTTTCGTTTGAACTCCTCCGGGGCCATAAACTCGATTCGCATCGTCTCGGCGCTGTTGGGAATGGGTTTTTGGAATTGGAAGTTGCGGGCTCCTTCAATTGGCTCGTACCCGAGGCCCTTTAAGATCTCGGCGAGTTGCACGGGCTCATCGCGTAAGGCAATGATGTTGAGAAGGAAATCGGCATCCTTGGTGCCACGGGCTCCGGTAACGATGAACTTCATGGCCTGTGCGCCGGCGAGAATGAAATCGTTCGCCGCGGGCCCCAGGGCGGCAATGAGTTCAAGAACATAGGTCCGCTGTGGCTCCGGGATCATGCGGCTTTCCAGCGCGGTTCAATGGCATTGTCCAATAAGTAGTCGGCTTGTTTGAGGTCGCGCCCGCCCTGCGCATAAAGATCCAGATACGTCTGGATATTCGATACTCTCGGAATCGCCACGTCGAGATTCGCGTACATGAAAACTCCAGAATCGTACGGATCGATGAAACGAAGTCTTGGCCCCAGTCCCGGACGCTGGTCGAGCTGACGGAGCCTCCGGTCATCTTTCTTGTCCGGGAGAAGAAAAACCTCGATGCGCCCGAGGAGGTCTACAAACGGCGCGTCGGCTGCGGCCGCGGCGCCAGTGAATGCATAGGGTTCGCGTATGAGCGGCTTCAGACCCTCGCTGATTTCGCTCATGGTGACTCCGAATGGGTTTGACACCTCGACGGAGCTGCGCAGGCGCCAGCGGTAGCGTTCCTTGTACTTCTCGGCCCATTCAATTAAGAGTCGGCGGGGTTCTGGGACGACGATCAAAGAGCCTTGGCGGCGAATCCAGAGTTGCTCGTCGAGACTCGAAATTGCCTTCGAGATGGCGCCCATAGTGATGGTGAATTCGAGTTCTTGTGCCGAGAACACTTGGCTGATTCTCTTGGTCTCGGCAGTCATCTCTTCTGCAATTTGAGTCAAGGTCCGGGGTTTCGGTTTTTCGAGTAAGACTCGCAAAACCCGGGACGACCGGCCTGAGAAGACGTTCGCGGCAGGGAATAGGTTGGGCGCGACGTTCGATTTCTGGCCGCGTATCCCGAGTCGCTGAAGCGTGAATGTGCCAGGAACGTTGATAGAAATATTGCCGTCGAGATCCAGAAAGTCGATGCCGTTCTCGATGGAGTAAGCCTGTGATCTGGGGGAGATGGCCGCTGTTATGAGGGCGAATGCGACACCTGGGCGCAATGCCTTCATTCTCCTGATCCACGGGGCGATTTCCTGCAAGAGCTTGGGAGACAGAGTTGACTTGACTTCGCCAAGAACGAGAACACGGCTCGCCCCGGATTCGAGTTCGAAACTGAAGTCGAAACCCTCCTTAGGCTGCTGGCGGACCGTGCCGATGCGGACTCCTGGAAGGCCCCGGACAGGTGTCTGATTCCGAAGCGCTTGGAGTACGGTTTTTTCGAATTCGGTAGCGGTGGCCTGCATGGGCATATTTTCTCAGACGGGAAAAGCTCTGTAAAGGAAAATTTTCCTATATGTCATAGTTTCCTTAACTGGAAAGCGCCCCTTTTCGGACCCCTCGAGCCGCATGAATTGCCCGTTTTGTTCGTTATCATGATGTTAACGAAAGGCTTAGAATCCCTCTTCGCATTTCACCAGACGTATTGGTCGCGCTGAATCGTGACCTGGCTAGGCGCCATCCGACGGCTCATCACGCCTTGGTGTAGGTCGTTTCTTAGGTCCATTAAACAGATCCAGATTGCCTGCGAGAGCAATTTCCAGATCACCGACGAGGGCCTCATGGCGCGGCGTGCGTTTCCGAAACTCGTCGATCAGCTGCGGCATGTCTTGTTGATAGATGTGCTCGCTGCAGATCCGCAACGCGAGTTCAGCGAAGGCCGGAAGACGAAAGGAGTCGTCGTCCTCAAGAAGCGCTCGCCGGACGGCGTCAGCTGTCGCACAAAGGTAAGCCAGCGTGGTCACCCGCGCCACAGCTTCCACGTTGGAGATTTGCTTGGCCGGTGACAGGAATCGACCGGAGGCATGATCAAAGTCGACGTATAGGCCGGCTTCCTTCTCGTGGGAGATTTTCGAGCGAAGTGGCTCCCCGGCAAGAAGACGCCCGTCAGGTGTTTTGATCTCAAGCCTCAGCGGACTGATGATCTCGTACAGGTATGCACGATGAGCCTTTAGTTGGTGATTGGTCCAGCCCTTCCAGAACCATTCCCAAGCATGCGCTTCAGCTGGAAGATGGAACGCTGCCAGCAGCGTGAGGGACCTTCCCACCTCCTCTTGTCCGAGTTGCCCGAGTGCGAGGGCTTTGTCCGGGAAGGCTTGGATCAGGTCGAATGACGCACCGAAGAAACGCACCGCATTTTCGATCGTGTGAACATAACCCTCCTTCAGTTGCGCAAACGAGAGAATCTGATCTTTTGGTTTCGGCGGCATTTGCGCGTTAGATCCGAATCAGCTCGGGTGTGGGCTGGTTCTCGACAGCTGCACAGCACTCGATACCCTGTGACGGTTCATAGCCGTTCAAACCTGAGAAGTCTCGCGGCCAAACTAATCCGCCTGGCGAAGCTGCCGAAGAGCGCCTCGTATGGCCGCAAACACTTGATGACCGCGGGGGAATATTTTCCGAAACAACCCTAGGGCGGTGCCCAATTTTTCCCTCGCAGATGCCGCGTCAGTTGTCATTAGAATCTTGGCGGTGTAGAAATCGCAGTTTGCCTGCACATGCAGGTCGCCGAGATGATCTTTGGCTAGATTCTCGAATAGCGTAGTCAGATCGGCCCAACCGATCGCGCTGCCTCGCGCATAAAGGATGCAATCGTCGAAGACGGTCGGGTTATGTGGGTCAAGCCGAAGTAGTCGACTCATCAATTCAAGCGTCGCAGTTTTATCGTCAAGCTCGATGAGGGTTGCCAACAGTCGCTTGATCGTTTCGTAGTGACCAGGAACAAGAGATAAGCTCGCCTCCAGCGCCTGCCTGGACTCCGGATACCGCTTCATGTCCCTGTGCCACCCACCAATTTGCGTCAGAATCTCGGCTTGTTCGTTCGCGGACCGCGATCGTTTAAGTCTTTCTTCAGCAGTCTTTATTTCCGTACTGCGGTCCTTTGATAAGGCTAACGGGGACGCCTCTCGTAGAACGAAACGCAACTTCCGGAGATTCTTCCGCTCCAGTTCCTCCGGGGTAAAGAGGACACACATAAGGATGAAGTCTTGAAATTCAACGAACCCTGTATATTCAGCGGTCGGATAGGTTTTCTTCTTGAATCTACGGATGAGTGTCTTAGCGCCCTCTTTTTGAACGGAGACTCCAGCGAGCATACGGATTTCCGCGTCGCGAGAGTTTTCCAGCATGTACCCTTCTTGATGCTTCAGGAGCGCATCGAGACTGTCGACACCGTCATTCATTTTCCTGCCCCAAAAACTCACGTACATAAATTCATTTTTCTTAACCGCCTCCTCAAATGTAAGGCCGCGCTCGTAGAGAGTCGCCAGCATGTGTGGTTGTCTGGTTCCATCGACGACCCATCCGAAAGGTGCTCGAATCGAGACAGCATTGTCCCCAGCATATGGAATTGCGACAAATCCCTGAAACGCTTTTAGCTCGTCGAAATTGAGAACATCCAGGATCACATCCAGATCATCGTAGTGTGCTCGCTTGACGGCAGCTTGGGTATAGCCTTCCAGAGCGACCATCATTCCAGTGTGCGCTTCGACATCGCGTGTCAAACCCAAGAACGCTTCTACGTCCGACACGTCAATTTTTCTTCCACGGCGTTTTGCGTCGACCACAATCCTAAACGTGAAGTCGGAACCCTGCTCCTCAATCAATATGTCAATCTGCCGCTCTACTTTAGAGAACTTGCCGACGACCTTGGCATTAGCTGAGATTCGTGCAGACGGGTACGCCTGGCGAAATTGTTCTTCGATTTCGCGCTCATACTCCTGCCAATCTGCCACGTCATCAAACTCCCGTTGAAACGTTCCACCCATCATAAAGACACGCTCGGGAATCACAAACTGCCGTGCTTGGTTTTCGGGAGGTGTGGCTAGCGGACGTGTTTGGCAGCATGTGGCTCGCCAGTGAGCGCTTAGTTCGTAGGCAGGCGTCCAACTGAGTCGAAAGATGGCGATGTGGTTAGAGCACATCGCTCTCACCATCAATTCCCCTTGACCTACCTGCGACGAACTACCTCTCGTGCTTCCCGACCTGCCGTTTCATCGCCGGAGCATGTACTAGGAGCATCTACTTAGAAGGTGCGCCGTACCAAAATCTAAGTGCCGCTTCTGGTGTCGCTTACGAGGAAGCGCGTCATTTATCTCGCTCTTGAACTGGACCGGAGTTGGACTGAAACCCACGGAGTTCGACAGATCGTTGTTGCGGATCGAACACGAAACATGATGGTCGGGGCGAGTGGATTTGAACCACCGACCTCCTGGTCCCGAACCAGATTCCAGAGCTTCTTGAAAACTATGGATTACTGTGGATTCTATGTGATTGGTGTTGAACCGCTTGTGGCCCGCCTGTTGAAGACTGTTGAATCTTGTTGAAGTTGGGTGCTCTCGCAGGTACAAAATCATCTACAGGGTGCGCGACTTCCCCTACATGTGGTGCGAGACGTTCGACCGGAGAGGGAAAGCTCAGCCACTACCTGAGACGTTCGTGGATCCGGACATTGCTCGGAAAGACGAACTTAGTGCACAATCGGTTCGCAAACGGAAAATCCTGGCGACCCTTCGGTTCGTTGCCTTGCTTCCGCTGTTCTGGTCCGACAGCAGGTCCGGAGGGTATTTGGTTTTGCTGACTGTCCTCGGGCTCACCATGATCCTGGCCGGCTTGCGGCTACTGTATTGGATCACGGCTCGAAAGCTGCGTCTGCAGGAGGGAGAACAGGGCGTGCGGGCTCATCTTGAGCGCGAGCAACGGAACGACCAGTGCCGGAAATCTGTTCGCTGACCGATCGCGGTGACTCCCGACACCGGAAGAATCGAAAGGCAAAAGGGTAGATGCGACCATTTTGCGCAGGGCTGATCTATGCGGCGATGCTAGCGGTCAGCGCCGGGGCATTCCTCGTGATTCGTTTTTTCGGACGGTCCTTAGTCGCCCCGGAAACGCTCGTGTTTCGGGACTCTAGCCACGCTGCCGCGCCGCCGGCGAACATTGCTCTGGCCCAGATGCTGCTCGCTTTGATCGTCATTATTATCGTGGCGCGGACTCTCGGTTCGGTATTCCACCTAATCGGCCAACCCAGAGTGATCGGCGAGATGATTGCCGGAATCCTGCTGGGGCCGTCTCTGTTGGGCCGTGTCGCACCCGGGATTTCAGCTTACGTTTTTCCAGCGGCGATCGTGCCGTTTCTCTCGTTGATCGCCCAAATCGGCGTCATCCTGTACATGTTCATAGTCGGGATCCAGCTCGATATGAAACTGCTGAGGCAGCGTCTGGGGACGTCCATCGCAATTTCACAAGCGAGTATGGTCGTGCCCTTCATGCTCGGAGCGGCTTTCGCGCTATGGCTCTATCCGCGACTCTCCACGCGGAGCGTTCCCTTCACCGATTTCGCGCTGTTCATGGGCGTCGCGATGTCGATAACAGCTTTCCCGGTGCTGGCGCGCATTCTCACGGATCGTCAAATGCAGACGAGCCGCATCGGAACGATTGCCCTGGCGTGCGCTGCGGCTGGCGACGTGACGGCGTGGTGCCTCCTGGCTTTCGTGGTGAGCGTGGCAAGAGCACGGCCCGGCCAAGCGGTTCTGACCGTGGCCCTGACGGCCGGTTTCATTGCTCTTATCGTCTTTCTTGTGCGACCTGAGATCCGATGGCTCGCTCAAAGACAGCCGCATGGAAATCGGACGACTGCTGATGCGATCGTGATTGTCTGCGCGGCCCTCGTGGCCGCGTTGGCAACGGAGCAAATTGGGATTCACGCGCTTTTCGGCGCGTTTCTCATCGGCGTCTTCGTTCCGCACGACTCCGCGCTGGCCAATGAAGTTCGTAATAAGCTGGAAGATTCGGTAGCGCTGTTCCTGTTGCCTGTTTTCTTTGCGTTTACGGGCTTGCGAACCGAGATCGGTCTGGTGCACAGCTTTCGCGATTGGCTCGTCTGCATTTTGATTATCGCTACGGCCTCGGCCGGCAAACTAGGGGGCAGCCTTATCGCAGCTCGCGTCACGGGATCTGGCTGGCGCGAAGCCGCATCACTTGGCGTACTAATGAACACGCGAGGCCTGATGGAGCTCATCGTTCTCAACATCGGGCTCGACCTCGGAGTGATTTCGCCCTCACTGTTCACAATGCTCGTATTGATGGCGATCGTAACGACGGTAGGCACCACGCCGATCCTGCAAGCGCTGTCTCCACGTATCGATCCCGAATCACTCAGGCAGTAACGATACTCCCACCTGCGGATTACCTCGAGTTAACCAAAGCGTTACAACATGGCTTTGCTCCTGGTGCTCGTGCTACGATAGGTCGGGTCCCAACAGGAGTTGGCGGAAAAACGATGGGCTGGAAAACCGACGTTCGGCAAGGAACACTCGCGTTAATGGTCCTCAAGACGTTGCAAGCGCTTGGTCCCCTCCACGGCTATGGAATCGCACGTCGAATCGAGCAAACCAGCAAGAATCTGCTGTCCGTCAACCAGGGAACGCTCTATCCGGCACTGTTGAAATTAGAAGAAGAGGGATCCATCAACTCTGAGTGGAGTGTATCGAGTATGAACCGGAGAGCGAAATATTACAAGATTACGCGCCTCGGCCGAAAACGACTGGAAAGGGAATCTCGTGATTGGAAGCAGACTTCGGCGATCCTGGACCTCTTCCTCGCCCTTGGCGCCCATTCTCGATAATAGCGCAGGAAACTTACGCATGGATATCGCGCGGTCCGATGAAAAGAAGCGACAACGAAGGCGCCGATACATTTATCTGGGCGTGTCTCTGCTTCTCGTTTTGTTCGCGTCAGTTGCCTTGACCAGGCTGAAGCCGGCAGCGCCCGCTGTGGATCGATCTACAATTTGGACAGACACCGTCAAGCGTGGGCCAATGCTTCTGAATGTTCGTGGATTGGGAACTCTTGTGCCTGAAACAGTCAGGGTGATTTCGGCCACGACCGGAGGCCGAGTCGATAAAACGTATCTCCTCCCAGGAACCTCGGTAACAGCACAGACAGTGATTCTGGATCTCAGTAATCCTCAACTGCAGCAGGAAACGCTTGACGCTTACTATCAGTTGCGAGGTGCGGAGGCGGGCTATGAAAAGACAAAGGCTGAGCTTCAAAACCAGCTGATGGACAAGCGCACACAGGCGGCGGCAATCTCGTCACAATACCGCACAGCCGAAATGGAAAACGAGGCATTCCAACGATTGGCCCAACTTGGACTCAAAGCAGATCTGGACGTGAAAACAGCAGCAGTAAGAGCCGAAGAGCTAGCCAAGCAGAATGAACTGGCGAAGGAAGAGGTTAATACGTTCGCGAGTTCGATTGATTCGCAGCTTGCGGTCCAGCAAGCCAATGTCGATCAAAAGAGAGCGTTTTATGCCCTTAGGAAATCCCAGTTGGAGCAGCTACATGTGCGCGCTGGAACAGCTGGTGTATTACAAGCACTCGGTGTTGATGTCGGACGGGAGGTAACACAGGGTACGGTGCTCGCTCGTGTCGCGCAGCCCACACAACTCAAGGCAGAACTGAAAGTCGCGGAAACCGAGGCCAAGGATATCGCGGTCGGCCAGAAAGCCTCAATCGACACACACAACGGAACGATCCCGGGTCACGTGGCTCGCATCGATCCATCCGTCGTAGATGGGACGCGTGCAGTGGATATAAAGCTCGATGGATCTCTTCCACAGGGTGCCGTGCCAGACCTGAGCGTCGAAGGAACCATTGAAATTGAGCGGTTGTCGGATGCGCTATACGTGGGTCGTCCCGTACGTGGTGACTCCGACACCTCGATTTCATTGTTCAAGATCGTGGACGATGGCAAACAGGCGGTGCGTGATTCGGTCGAGATCGGTCACGCCTCGGTTAATTCTGTCGAAATCCGCCGAGGGCTCCAAGCAGGCGATCAGGTCATTCTCTCGGATATGTCCGCGTGGGACGGCTACGATCGCGTGGAGCTGAGATAGTGCGGCAGCTGACCGACTCAGCCCGGGCATGGATTTTTCGGCTCGAAAGTTTCTTCGGCCGGAAGCGACGCGAACGTGAATTGGAGGAAGAGCTGAAGGACCACGTGCGAATGCTTATCGACCACAATTTGCGCGATGGCCTGGCTCCTGCGGAAGCGCGCCGACAGGCGCTTGTCACTATGGGTAGTTTGGACAACGCGACGGAAAAGTATCGTGAGCGCCTGGGCCTCCCCTGGCTCGGCAGTTTGTTACAAGATTTGGGCTTTGGGCTTCGAATGTTGCGTAAGGACCCGGCGGTTACCGCTGTTGTTGTGATTACGCTGGCGCTGGGACTTGGTGCTAACACCACCGTGTTTAGCATTGTAAACGGATTCCTTTTGACGCCTCTTCCCGTGGCGCATCCTGAACAGATCGTTGCGCTTGCCGTGCAGGCCAAAGATGGGCCGCTTGGAGCCGCTGGGCTGTCCTATCCGCAGTTTGTAAACATCAGGAATGAAGCGACCGGCTTCTCCGGCATAATCGCCAACGTCCTGAGTACACTGACGCTTCGAGCGGACGACAGAACCGATCAGTTCTCTGGGGTTTATGTTTCGGGCGATTTCTTCAGCGTGCTCGGGGTAAGACCGGCCCTCGGTCGCTTGCTGCTTCCCAGCGACGACGGGTTGTTGAACCAACACAACTTTCTTGTCCTCGGGTACTCGTTTTGGCAACGTCGATTCGCGGGTGATCCAAACGTGATCGGTAAGAATGTTCGGATAAACGGAAAGGACGCGACAATCATCGGTGTGGGACCGAAAGACTTCAGGGGGATGTTCTCTCCGTTTGATATTGACGGCTACTTACCCGTGTCAGCTCTTACGATTGAGGATCCTTCAGGGCGATTCACAACGGATCGTTCGGACGGGCGAATTTTAGCATTCGGTCGACTTAAGAACGCGGTGTCTATCGGCCAGGCACAAAACTCGCTTGATGTCATCAGCCTAAGATTGGCACGGCAATATCCGGCCACCGACGGCGGCGTTCGAATACATGCGATTCCAGAGAGATTAGCTCGCCCGCAGCCTTACGCAAACAACGGCTTCATCGTAATCAGCACTTTATTCTTGGCTTTCGCCGGGCTCGTTTTGTTGCTCGCTTGTTTGAACGTCACAAACGTCGTGGTGGCGCGCGGACTGGCCCGCCAACGCGAAATGGCGGTCCGGGCGGCTGTGGGCGCAATTCGTAGCAGACTAATCCGTCAAATGCTTACCGAGACGGTGCTGCTTGCGTTGCTTGGAGGCGTCGGCGGATTAGTACTGGCCTTGCTGGCGAACCGCCTGGCCCCTTCCGTTCACTTGCCCAATTTTCCACTGCGCCTTGACTTCCGCTTTGATTGGCGAGTGTACATGTACGGTTTCGCAGCTGCCCTTGTCGCTGGGACTGGGTCAGGACTCGGCCCCGCTCTGCGTGCTTCTCAAGCCGACGTAAACGCCGTTTTGCGCAACGACGGTCCAAAGCGGGGAGGTGGGAAACACCGCCTCCATAGCGACTTAGTCGTCGCTCAAATTGCTTGTTCGTTGATGTTGCTGATCATAGCTGGATTGTTCGTGCGCAGCCTCGAGCATATCGAGGGCGCAAGCCTTGGTTTCGATCCCGAGAATGTCTTAAACGTCACTTTGGATCCGTCACAGGATGGCTATGACGACGCGCATACAATCGCATTTTACAAGCAGCTGGAAGAGCGTATTGGTTCGTTACCTGGGGTCGAATCCGTCGGCTTGACTCAGCGTGTACCAATCGAGCCGTTTCCCGCGCGCTTGCCGGTTCTGAGAGATTCCCAAGTCTCTGACCCGAACCATCAGCCTCCATCGGTTTTGTACAACGCTGTCGATCCCGGATATTTCAAGACGATGAGGATAACCTTGCTCCGAGGCCGAGGATTCACCGAGCAGGACAATGAATCGGCGCCTGCGGTTGCCGTCGTGAACCAAACGATGGCCAAGCGGATGTGGCCCGGCCAAGATCCCATCGGGCAGCTCTTTCGACTGACTAGCATCACAGGAGATCTCGTCAAAGTCATTGGCGTTGCGAGAGACGGGAAGTACCAGACGGTCGCCGAGGACTTTCAGCCATATTTCTATCTCCCTATGGCACAACACTGGGCTGCTCGCCAAGTTTTGGAGATTCGATGTCGTGTCGTTCCTGAAGCGATGGCCTCGTCGGTGCAAAGGGAAATACGCAATGTCGCCGCGGATGTTTCAATCATTGATCTCCGAACAATGAAACAGTCTCTTCAAGGCGGGACAGGGTATTTCCTATTTCGGTTCGGAGCATCTCTGTCGCTCCAGATGGGACTGCTAGGTCTAATTCTCGCTGTCGTGGGAATATATGGCGTCGTGTCGTTTGTAGTCGCGCAGCGGACGCGGGAGATCGGCATTCGGATGGCACTCGGTGCGGATCGGAAGGACATCATGGTGCTGGTGCTGCGTCGCGGACTAGTGCTGATCGGCTTAGGTGTTCTAATCGGGGTAGTGGCCACTGTCGCCTTGACCGGTGCGATTAGCCATCTTCTACTTGGGGTTAGCGCTCATGATCCGGCGACATACGCAATCGCGACAACCGTGTTGTCATTCGTCGCCCTTCTTGCTTGTTGGTTACCAGCGCGGCGGGCAACAAGAATCAATCCAATCGATGCTTTGCGTTACGAGTAAGAATCAACTGTCTGTTTCCGAGGGAGGAGGAATGACAGATCCGCAGCAGGGGCTCATTCGACTTGAAGGCATTACCAAAGTATTTCAAACAGACGAGGTCGAAACGCACGCTCTGAGCGATGTACACCTGAATATATTACCCGGCGAATTTCTGTTCATTGCGGGCCCTTCCGGCTGCGGGAAATCTACACTGTTGTCAATCCTGGGTCTTCTTGATTCGCCAAGTTCCGGCAATCACTGGATTCGCGAAGAACGCGTGGAGGAGCTTTCCATTTCTGATCGCACACGAATGCGAAATCGCGAAATTGGTTTTGTTTTCCAAGCGTTCAATCTGATCGGAGACCTGTCCGTATTCGAGAACGTCGAGTTGCCGCTCACTTATCGATACATGGCTTCGGCAGAGCGGAAATGCCGGGTCGAAGAAGTGCTTCAGCGCGTTGGAATGGCGCACCGTGCGCGGCACTATCCCGCGCAGCTCTCTGGAGGGCAGCAACAACGTGTAGCTGTTGCTAGAGCGCTAGTCGGCCGACCTTCGATTCTGCTTGCGGATGAACCCACGGGCAATCTCGATTCGAAGAACGGTCAGGCGGTGGTCGATCTCTTGGCTGAGCTGAATTCGGATGGCGCGACGATCTGTATGGTCACACATGATCCACGCTATGCAAGCATGGCGAATCGAACGGTCCATCTAATGGATGGCCGCGTCATTGGGCAAGAAGGAGGAGCGGCGAACAAGCCTATCGGCCATGCGACCTTAAGGATGGAATGACGCACCTATGAAGGCAGAGGACATCGAGACTTCCCGGCGCGTCCTCGTTCCAGCTCACGCCTGGACGCTCGATTTCGGTGGGCCGAGCTCATCTGGACGTAGCTGGCCGAGCTGACGATTGCGCTACGCAAAAACCCCATCGCGGCGCGAAATCTGAACAGAGAGTGTAGGTCTCTGCGCAATGTCTATTCTATGTCATTTATATATCGCTGTCTGACAGAAACCGGCCGTAGTTGTTCGACTCCAGCCGGTGGTAGAGATGCACTTGGTAGAGCGACGAGCTGACCAGCTCATCTCCCAGCTCGTGCGGATGAGGTTTTGGCGGGAGACAAGATGGAGTTTTCGGTATGGACAGGAGATCAGCCCTGGTGATTGTCAAATCCGAAGCGATGATCGAGTGGCACCGAAGAGGATTCCGTCTGTATTGGCGTTGGAAGAGTCGCCATTCACAGAGAAGGCCGTCGGTGTGGCCGGAAATCATCGAACTGATTCGCAAGATGAGCCGAGCGACTCCCCGCTAGGGCGCAACATTGCGCTTGAAGTTTCAGGAATGCGAGAAATGCACAGCCAGTTTAGAGCAGCTGCACAGGTCCTCTTCGCACAGAACGCGAGGTCCCCACCGCTGCTCTGCGATTACTGAAGAAGGCGTTCACAGCTTCGTAGTGGCGAATCGTTTGCTCCAGCAGCTCGGCATTCTTCGTGTATATCGGAGGATAACGGAGTTGGCGCCAGTCCGGATATTCATTTGCGGCGAGATTGAGTTTACTAAATCCCATAAAGTCTTGATATGTAACCGCCGAGGAATGCAATCCAAATTCCTGGTAACAATTGAGAATCGGCGCTCCAGGCTGTGCGTGTAGCGGTCCCCATTGAATTTCACCTAAGGAGTGATAATTTCGATCAAGGCGTCTGAGCATTTCCAGACTCAAATCGAAGTCCTCTGCTTCCATAAGTGGCATTCCTGAAATCAGATTAATATCGATGGTATGGTTAGGATGCCGTTCAGCCTGTTCGAACACTGCGATAATCTCGTCATCGCTCGGCTGAGGCTTCACGCCTAGCCGCTTATCCGCTTGCATGCGGAATCGATGCCTTTCCGATAGACTCGCCAGATCAATTGTCGTTGTTAGCGGACCAAAGGTCTTCGCAAGAAACTCAAGACTCCCCGCCTGAGGCAAGCGCCAGAAATAGAAATATGCAGAATAATCCGAAAGCCATGGTGCCCGGAAAATCTCCCGGAAATAGCTCTCTTGCGATTGCCCCTCAGGTTCGAAATCGAAATCGAACAAGAATTGCTGCGTGTGGGGACGTGCTGTTTCAAGGTCGCTTCGAACGAAATCCGGCCTCCGAAAGAAAGGGCGCGCGCTTCCAAACGTGTCGTGCATTGCTGTTGCGCAGCCACCGCAATAGAAGCATTTCTTGTTGCACCGCTTTCCACTGTAGATAAAGAAGCTACCGCAATGTCGAGCGTCACCAGCGTCAACAAAGATGCTATCCAAATGTGAGAGATATACGTCGTCTGTTTGGGCAGTCTCCGTATAGGAAAATTCCGGTGGAAGTTGGAAGTCAGTATTCGCATCTCTCGCAATAAGATTTGGCACTGGAAACTCCGCTCTGCAAAGCCTCAGCAGCGGAAGTTCCCCGTCGCCACGGATGATGTAGTCCACGGCCGGTTCGCGGATAAATTCCCGCCAGTAAAATGACGCCGTATTACCACCGAGCACAACCTCGATGTGCGGAGCATGAGATTTTGCGAAATTGCAGATCTGGATAGCCCGGGCCATGTGGGGGAACCACTTAACGCTCACACCAAGCAAAGTCGGCTGAAATCGATCGATTAGCCTTTCCACATTTGCGCGCAACGAATCAAGCGTGCGGCTATGGTCGTACCATTGGCAGTAAGCTTCAATTCCGTGACGCCGCAAGTAAGAAGCCAGGTAGACCAAGCCAACCGTTGCAGCGCCGACGGTCTCACCAACCAGCAATACTCGCTCGTGGCTCTTTCTCATGTTGTGTCGGCCTGGGACTACTATATTGATGCTTAGATACTCACGGACAGATCGGGTCCAATTCGTGACTGTCGGTGCACCAGACTGGCCCATCCGCCGCAATGGCCGCCGCAAAACCACCACGCAGGTGCAAAGGATGCGCTCTTACTTGCCGGGGAGCATCTTCTATTGGGCCACGAGCGCTGGTAGAGGACTGCTGAACGAATCGGGACACATCCACTGTTTTCAGAGGGGCGCTTAATCCGCAGCCTTCTGCCTTCAAGATCGCTTCTTTCAGTGTCCAGTATCGATAAAACAGTCTCTTTCCCTCTGCCTGAGGGAGTTTCATCAAGTTTTCAGTCTCTAATGCAGAGAAATATGATCGTGCGATATCGATGAAATCGAGGCTCTCGCGCTCGAATTCGATGTCAACACCGATCTTTCGATCGAATGCAACGGCACAGACGACCTGTCCCGCAGAATGCGCCAAATTGAAGGCCAGCCTTGATTCTGCTCCGCGCCCGACGAGATGGGGCTTACCCCATTGGTCGATAGAAAACTCAAGTTCCTGCGGTCGGATTCCGAGTATCCGAGAAAGCAAAGTGCGAACCATGTATCTCCCTAGAACATAGGAGACACGGTCGCTGCTGAGGCGAAACAATTCTGCGCGTTTACGTTCGCTCGGAGACAGAATTGATACGTTCCTGAGTGCTTGGTTGCCAGACAAAGCAACTGACGCCGACCACGCGTGGACTTTATCCCGGCTGATATGTACGTCTCGAGTATCTTTCGCGGTCGGGCTGCCGCCCAAACGCGAGAGACAACCAATCGATGCCGCCTGCTGTTGTGTTTTGGCCGCCACGGGCGAGAATCTGCCTATGTGTGCCATCCGCGACAACTGCCCTGCTTCTTTGGGCTTGCTACAAATACATGCTGGATTCGCACGACAGGAATCGACCCAGCAATCCGTGAAAATCAAGAAGGGCAAGAATGGGGCAGGGTAGATTTCCAGCTTTCCGACGGCCCTGCCAAAGGACGGAAATCGGGCGCGTGATCATGTCGAGATCCATGCCGTCAGTGCCTGAGGTTCGATCTCATGGCCTTCGAACATGTACGTAACTCCGTAAGCCGAATCGGGCCCGGGCGACCCGCGCCACTTTCGCGACCACGATCCTGGACCGAAGCGGTCGCGTTTCACTCATACCGTGTCGCCCGTCGGGCTAGCATCCAACAAGTCAGAAGGACAACTGATGCCAACACAGCCGTCGCAAGAGCGTATCTCACAGGATCAAGCGGGCCAACGCCAATCAGAAAGTGACGAGTCGCGCTTAGGGTCGTTGCGGCAACGAAAGGGTATGGCATGAACCATCCAAGGTCGCGACAGAGCAGCAATACGAACATGTCTTTCTGATCCGTCATCAAGAGCCCTGCGAATTCGAATTCACGCGTGCTACGTGTAACCACAAACAAAAACGACGCCGAAGACTCATACGATGGCAAGAGTAAGACTTAACACACGAATCTGAAGCGCGATGGATAGATCCAATCGAAACAAGAAATATCCGGTGCCTACTTCCAGAGATTGCTCGGCTGGTGCTCGATTTCATGGCGACTATTTCGGAGGAACTACAACTTTCGAACTACGACTTGGTCATCAATGCGAATCACTTCATAGCGGCCTTTGTAGATTGACAAGAACGCATCAATCGCGATTTCTGGGCGATGTAACTCGCATGTCAAAATGTCATTAATGGGATTCGCTCGTAGCGTGTAGTCGTCGAGTACCATGATTCCGCCAGCCCGTAGCAGTCTCCAGGAAGAAACAGCATCCTCTATTACGTCTACCTGATGATGTGAACCATCAACGTATACGAAGTCGTATCCGTGTGCTGGCAATCGCGGCAGGATATCTCTTGAGTAACCCCTAAACTTGATCAGCTTCTCAGCCGTCCCTGCCTTCGAAACATTTGCATCGAACCGGGCTTCAATGCCTTCGGGAAATGGATCAATGCAGGTTAGCTTGCTGTTCGCCCCTGTCAGAACGGTTTCAAGGAGCCAGCACGCTGAATTGCCCTCCAACGAGTCGATTTCAACAAAGTGGAGGTCCGGGACGCCTACAAAGGGAGAGAGATCACGCCGCCAAGAATCTATTCGAGGTGAGAAACAGTCGAAACTGAAGCGATACGGTCCCCTTTCGATGTGATGAGGTCCCGAGTTGATGAAGCATTCGAATTTGTTTATGGCGGAGTGACTCAGCTCTGGCCGGCGACAATGAAGCAGGCGTGACGTCGCCACACGGGAGAGCACTTCAAAGTTCTGGATTATTGTGGCTTCAGGCCCCCAGTTAACTCGCTCGCCCGCGGACAAGCGGGCCAAGCATCCTTCAATTGACGTTAACCAGTGAATTGCATCGGACTCGGCAAATGGTTTATCGCCCTTAGTCCAATCCACCCATAGTTTCACTGCCCCGAGCAACTGTTGATCTAGCTGCAATGTATTCATCACACGATGTGCCACCACGCACTGCGTAGGGGCGGCCCCATCCACTCGGAAGCCTCAGGTCGCGCCCTGGACAACTATATGTGTCGGGATTGGGCGATGGTGTGCGGTCTGCTCCGTGTTGAGTCTCACGTCAGGCGTGACCTACTTTAGCTTTCCACGAACAACTGAACAACTCTGTTCCTCCAACTTCACATAGCCGGGCCCCGTATTCTTCGGCCCCATCGGCGCTGCCGTCGAACTTCGTTAGCTCGACAACTCAACAAACCGGAACTAGTCGATACCAAATCGAGCCGGAAGGCAGATGCATATCCAGCGAGGCGGGGACTTCCTGCCTCTTATAAATGCGACAGGTGCCCATCAGCAGCTGTATATGAAGTGCTCCATCGTCGTTTCAGCAGACGAATATCAGAAACTCTTCAACCAGTGTCTCTCCCACAACTTCTATCTCCAATTTCCTGCGCGAAGGTTTGTGACCCCTTTCCCATTGCAAGAAAGATACGATTTAGCGCTTGCAATTGATTTGGCAAATCTTATTCAGGCGGCGTTACCAGATTGGCCCGAGGGGCGGCTGGCGAGATCGCCAGCGCTGAGAACCACCGCTAAGGCGTACCGCGAACAGCAGCGTATCTTCGAAGCTGCTCTGGATCACCTCGCTGAATGATAGGCGAAGACCGAAGTGCATCAGCAATACCATAGGTGCTCCGATTTGCCTCCTCGCGCCCAGGATCGCTGAACATGCCACGAGCGTTATGAACGACAACCCCCGTCGCGTATATCGTGCACACCTGTCGCGATGGCTTGTTCGATACCCTCGATTGCCATTTCAAGGCTCGCATTCATGAAGGATTTCTGCATAACAGATACCCGGTCCAATATGTCTGGAGTCTGGAGAATCGCGTCGACTTGGGCCGACAATGACTCCTCAGATAGCGCTGCGATGTCTCCCCTTAGTCCAAGTCCGCGATCCAATACGCACTCCGCACTTGCAAACTGGTCACGCGACAAAGGGAAAACGATCATTGGCACACCGGACAGAATGCACTCTTTGATCGTACCGAAACCGCCATGTGTCAGCATCACGTGAGCTCGCTTGAGGATTTCGAGCTGCGGAACCCAGTCGACCACGTGTACGTTAGGGGCGGCCCATTGGAGCTCATGCGAGGAGAAACTCCTGCCTGTCGACAGAATCAGCTCCAGATCAACTCGTTTGCTGGCGAAATCTACTACTGTCTGAAAAAAGTGCCGTGCAAGATCCCGCTTGACGTGGGCCTGTGTTCCCAACGAACAATAGACGATCTTACGGTAGGGGTCTACGACCGGCCAGTCGAACTGGCCATCGCTGCGGTCGAGTTCAATCCCAGTACCTGCGAATATCAGCTTCTTGTCCTGGCGCAGTTCTTGAACTGCAAACTCTCTCGGGAACAGCAGTATCTCCACGGTGTCCCGAAGAAGGGCGGGCAGGTCACGCGAGGCACTATTAATCTGGTCGCCAGAGTCATGTGCCAAACGGATCAGATCGTCAATACCGACGGAGGACCACAAAAGTCTTTGGGCGACTAAAGATCGCATCTGTTCGATGCGATTCAACATGCTGCAATGATGTCGCAGAAGAACAACCGGGACACCATAGCGAAGTCTTATCGCAAGAGCCTCTAGGCAAAAGATCGAGAGCGTGATGAAAACGTCCGGGCGCATCTTTGGAATAATGTGATCAAGTATTTCTCCGCGTGCCAATGGTCCGTACTGCAGCCCGCTGAGAGCGTCCTGAAAGCACGAGACAGAATCCATGCCATAACCCTGCAACTTCTCGCTCAGATCTCGGCCCCCTACATAGCAAATGCGATGCCCGCGGCGTTGTAAGCTGCGGGCAAGCTTCAGTGTCGGAAGGACGTGCCCTGCCTCGCAATCGGGCATCAGAACAGCCACGGTCGGCATTGGAATACCCGCTAGCGGGAGATCGTCGGGGCTCCCTAATTCATGGATCAGTCGAATCCAGCCGCACTCATGAAGCCGCTCACATGCGTTCCGAGTCCGCGCTCCAGTGCTTGGTCAACGACAAAGCGGGCAACAGCCACATCCAAGATGCCCAATCCAAAAGGGCTGAAGACTATCGGCATTGCGGAGTCTGGACGCGCATTTGCGCGCCCCGATAGAATTTCGCCTAACGAGCAGCGCAGGAACCCACGGTTACCTACCAGACTCTCTGTCATTTCTAGTGAAGTATTGGCCCGACACACGTGGTCGATGTCGTCCGTAATGTTGTCGCATCGCACTATCACGCTTGGAGAAAGATCGCGCAGCGAAATGTGAAGAATCAATGCCCGGGATTGGAACGCACGAATCTCGTTGATATACGGCAATGTAGCGGTGGTGGCAATAGATACGAGCGGTGACGAACGACACGCCTCTTCCAGAGTAGAGGCAACGCACACGTCTTCGGTCGTTTCAACGCCCGAAAGGCGCGAGGCAAGAACGGCCGCGCGTTCCGAGCGGATGTCAAATAAGACGAAACGTTTCACATGACACACTAAGGCAGCGACCCGCGCGATTTCGAAATTGATAGGCCCACAACCCACTAGCGCCATTCGATCGACGTCGGAAGTGATTCGCTGAACGGCAAGGATTGCACTCGCCGCCGTTCTTCGCCTACTGATTAGCGAACCATCGAGTACTGCCCGCAGATGACCGGTGAAGGGGTCGTTTATCACGATCACGGCTGATGCGCGATCCCGGCCGGCTTCCGGATTAGAGGGTATCGACGCAATCCACTTCATCCCGGCAGCAGGCGTTGTGCCGCCGATGAACGCCGGGAGTGCAATGATCCGGTTTCCGGTACCGGGCAGGGACACAAAGCTGGAATGGGGTAGAGATGTCTCACCTCGCGTATGGGCCTTGTATGCTTCCTCGACCAGACGAATTACTTCTAGGTCCCGACCGGCCAGGATGGACGCGACGTCATCTCCTTGCAAGATCAATAGGTTTCGGTCTTGCTTTGTTGAGCATCGAGTGGCTTTGGCGGGTGTAGGTACGCCACTTACTAGACTGTGATTCTCTTCGGGCCGCATTGCTAAAAGCTCGCAGCTGCAATTTTCGGTACGCCGTACGTATCGTCGCAACGCGTACTAGTTGGGATAGATCCCAAATTACGGCGAACCCATTGGTCACGGTAGACCGTGTCCAGATACCGGTCTCCGCGGTCAGGGAAGATAAGGACACACGTGGACCCCGATTCGATTTCGTGGCATACCTTTTCTAGCGCGATAGCCACAGCACCAGATGAACCGCCGGCGAGAATCGCCTCGTGTTGCAATAAGCGTCGGCAGCCGGTGACACATTCCAAGTCCGAGACGCGGATCGATCGATGCGCCATCCATAATTCGAAAAGCGGCGGACAAATGCCGGAACCGTGTCCGGGAATCAGACGCTTGCCTCGAGCGCCGCCAAAGATCACGCTACCGACGGCATCAACAGCGTAGATTCTCGTGTCCAGCCCATTTGACCGAACATATTCCGCACACCCTCGCACGGTGCCGCATGTGCTTGCCGAGCAAAACAGGTAATCCACACGTCCTTTCGATGCATCAACAATTTCGGCCATCGTGCGATGGTGCGCTTGCGAATTAGCCTTGTTCGCATATTGGTTTGGCCAAAATGCACCAGGATTGACAGCAACCAATTCCCTGACACGATCTAAGCGAGCACTTAGGAAATCTCCCGTAGATGGATCAGGCTTTGCCACGAGATCAATGGTTGCGCCATACGCCCTTAGAATGCGCAAATTCTGTCTCGTAGCCTTTGGATCTACGACACAAATGAGACGTAGGCCAAAGTAGATACACGCTTGTGCCAGCCCAATAGCCATGTTCCCCGAACTCGATTCAATGACCAGATGACCACGTCTAAGCATTCCGGCCGACATTGCGTCCTGTATCATCTGGAGTGCTGGCCGGTCCTTCACACTGCCGCCGGGGTTCATGTATTCCAATTTTGCGAATACGTTGATCGGCACCTGTGGCAGGAACCGCTCCAGGCGAACGAGCGGGGTTCTCCCAATCGCCGCCAGGACACCCGTCTGTTCAGGTAGAGCCGTTTTCAATTGAACGATCCTCTTTGGGCGGCGCGTGCAACCTGTTACGTTCCCGAGAGCACAGCGCTTGTCGACACGTACGAATGCCCTTCCTTGGATTACCGGCACAGCGTCGGGGCTTCGGGTTCGAATTCAGCGCTTTTGGGGGTCGCGAACCGCTCCGCCGGGATATCAGAATAGGTGGGATGTAGTCGGCTGCCTTGGCCATCCTTCTGTTTTGGCGCAAATTCAATCAGCAATCGAACCGTAATTCTTTTTCGCCAAATAGACGTTCGGCGTAAATTCCGTGTTCGGCGCACCACGAAACTAGTCGATCTGACTCCAGGATTGGGCGCGATTTCGAGGAATACTTAATGCTCATGATGTGATTCAGCCACGGCTCCTGTCCCATGGCGTACACGTACGCTTCCTTGCAGCGAAAGCGAGTAATGATGTCAAGGGCTTGTTCGAAATTGGACCCCGCTAGACGCCGCGACTCGTCCATCCCTCTTTCGATGGGCTGAGTCAGGAGAGGGCCGTATAACCAGGTCAGCGGCGCCCCATCGCACTCCATGCCCAGGAATACAGCGTCAATCGTCCCGGTCTCCTCATATACATGCTTGTATAACTCAGGCTCGATGTTGCACGAGTCCGCTGCGAACAACATGGACCGATTTCGCGTCCGGATTAAATATGCCAGTTTCGATCGAACGTCGAGATCCGCGTGTTCACCGAGAAAGGGCAGGCCCGTTATCGACCCCGACTTCGTCGGAATCGTTTCGAACTCGCCTAGCTCTACGACATTATCGAAGCCACAATTTTGCAGGACGAGTTTAATGGAGGGATCCTGAAGACTTCCGCCACCGCTTCGTGGGACGACGATGGCTCCGACTCGATCTCTGATCTGCAACAGCGTTTCGAAAAGAACATGATCCTGATGGTTATGCGTTATCAGGGCGTAGTCGATATGCTCTGGCAAATCGAGATACGTGTACCGCGGAAGTGTGGTGTCGTAAGTGTAGCTGATCACAGGATCGAAGAAGAAACTACTGGACGGCGTTTCAACCAAAATACAAGCGTGCCCAAAATACCGCCATCTGGCACCAGCCCCGTTGTAGCCTACGTAGGGTCTAGGGATGGCCGGCGTAAGAATCGACCTAAGTAGTGTGTCGTCCGGTTCGACGAAATGGCCGAACATTCGTTTTATGACTTCCCACGGTTGGGGAGTCCGAAGCAAACCATAGATTGACCGTGCCATGCTGTCTCCAAATGCCGCTGGCAGATGCAAAAGGCCGTCCCCGCTAAGACGCGGCGTGCTAAGTACGAAAGGACGCTCGTCCCCCTTCGTCACGGAAAACATGAGGCTTTGCGCAGAACGGTCATAATACTTACTGCGGTAGAGAAGAGGTTCGATAATGCGAAACGACGGTTGATTGCTTAAGTCGTATACCAATTCGACGTACCCTCGCAATGGCTGGGGAATTCTGTCGTAGAGACTCTGCAATGAAAAGCCGCGCGCACCCATTCTTAGACAATGATCCAGCGCTTCCAAGGCGGCAGAAAGCTCCAAAAGGTGCGCACGTGCATGCTTGGTCTGGTCGCGAAGAGCCACAATTTCGTCAACTCGTGCGCCGTCATAGTCGATAAACGGGCCGCCCAAGAACTTGGGATTCTTGGCGGCCGCAGCGTGGATTTCTGGAGCCTGGATGTACGAGTCCATGATCTTTAGATGACGCTCTGTCAGGTTGCGCGCAGCTGTTGCCGGCGGAATCAAGTGCGACCACGCGTACCAGTGATCGACGAGGGGTTCGACCTGGACGTCGGGTCTGAGATAGAGAGGCTCGCGTTCCATTCTGCTTAGAAGTCTCTGTGCGGTTGGTTACAAGGCCCCATCAGTGGGTCAGACTCGAACACTAATCGAGTGCGGCGCCGGCTAGAAATCTCTCAAGTTGGATGGCTAATTGGTGCGCATTCGTGTCTGAAAGAAAACTTCGATGCTGCCCTTCCAGGTGACAAATCTGCACGCGCCCAGCAAGACGGTCCCAACCGTAGGCGTCGCCTAGCCCCCGGGGGTAGATTTCGTCCGCCTCGCTGAACCGGCTCTTGAAAAGAATGACAGTCCCCGCGTAATGTCTGGTTCGATGTCTTCGAGCCGCCCTTTCGTTCAGCATACCGATTCTTACCCAGCGGTGATACTGTGACTTGGCGAGGTGAAACGGGAGCTTTTGCATTTGAAGTGATAATTCCAGCCTCTCGTCGTTCGGTATTTGTTTGGCTTTTTCAGGCGAAACGCCACAATTTACGAGGACCCTGACGAGATATTCAGCTTCGGCTTCGGCAAGATCACTTTCAGTCATGGAAAGGTCCAACGGCACTAAGTTCGGCCGACTGTCAAAGAGCGCGACCAGCCGAACCTCTTTGCCCAGCCTCGCTAAATCATGCGCCATTTCATAAGCTAGGAGTCCTCCCAGTGACCAGCCTCCGAGCTGGAACGGTCCGCGAGGATGGGCCGCAAGCAGTTCATCGACGTATAGATCGACCATGTCTTTGACCGAAGTCAAAGGCGCCTGGGACCCATCGAGCCACCGAGATTGAAAAGCATAGAAGGGTTGATCGGAGCCGAGGTACTGCGACAAAGTTATGTAGCAATGAACAGTTCCACCAGAGGGGTGGACGGCAAAAAATGGGCACTTCCCGCCATGTGGCTGAATCGGAACGAGAGACACCGGAGGCACCGAGGCTATATTCTGCCTCATGAATTCGGCCATTGCCAATACGGTGGGCCGTTCAAACACTGTCTGGACCGGGACATTCGATCGATAGAGCTTGCTTAAGCGGGCAGCCAAAGCAACGGCACTCAAAGAGTGCCCTCCTAAGGAAAAGAAATTGTCGCTGATTCCGATGTTTTGCTTTTCTAGGATCTGCTCGTAGAGAGAACGAATTTGCATTTCCGTGCTGTCGCGCGGTTCTATGGCTGCCGCCTGACTCATCTCCGGCTCCGGCTTGGGCAAGCGCTTTCGGTTTATTTTTCCTGTAGGAGTAAGTGGCAAGCTCGGAAGCGCAACAAATGACGCCGGTATCATATAGTCTGGCAGCTTTGTCCCTAGGGCATCTCGCAACTGATTTTTTTCGAGTCGCTCTCCCGCTCGCGGAACGATGTACGCGACCAGCTGTTTGTTCCGAGTTGAATCCTCGTAAGCTAGCACGACAGCCTGCTCTACGGCCGGCTGTTGCAGCAGCGCGACTTCAATTTCCCTCGGTTCGACGCGATATCCGCGGACCTTTACTTGATCATCCACTCTTCCCAGGAAATCCAATTGACCGTCTTGCCGCCATTTCGCCAAGTCGCCAGTTCTGTAGATTCGCCCTCCAGCTCCATCGAATGGGTCCGGCAAGAAGCGGGCTGCTGTTAATCCAGCCGAATTCAAATATCCTCGCGCCACAGCCGGACCTCCGATGAACAACTCTCCTTTTACTCCAACTGGCACTGGCTGCATTCGACTATCTAACAGATAGAGGCAGACGCCCCTCAGCGGTTTGCCCAGAGGCACATCCCCGAAAGTCCTTCCGTCGGGAGGATGAACCATCCCTGCAATCGCACCAACGGTACATTCAGTGGGTCCATAGTGATTCAGCACGCGGCACCCAGCCGACAGTTGATTTAACAGTTCCCAATCAAGCGGTTCTCCACCAAGAATAAGTTGCCTACGGGGCAATACTCCCCTTCCGCCCAAACTCCAGAGTGCCTTCATGTGGGAAGGTGTGATCTTCAAGAAATCGATATTGTGCTGTCCAAAATAGGCACTGACCCGGCTTCCGTCCATAGCTAAGTCAGCTGGCAAGATGTGAAGTTCCCCTCCGAAGCAGAGACTGAGATACAGCACCGTGTTGCCAAGGTCTGCTGCAATGCTGGATACGAACGCGAAGGTGGCTCCCGGCTCAGGTTCGAGTAGCTCAGCAATGGCATGAATGTAGTTCGTGAGGTGTCGGTGCTCGACGCCAACGCCCTTCGGTTGGCCCGTCGAACCAGATGTGTATATGACGTAGACCAGGTTTTCGTCGCTCAGGAGAGTCCCAGGGTCGGTGCTGCACTCGTTCACGAACTCACTCGCATCCGAATCGAGACATACCATTGAAGCCCATGTCGACGGTAACCTGTGGCGTGATGATTCCTGGGTAACAATAACCGCCATTTTCGCGTCGTCAATAACATAGCGAAGGCGCTCGATTTCGTGACCAAGTTCAAAAGGCGCATAAACCCCACCCGCCTTCATGATGCCGATCAGTCCCACCAGCATTTCAATCGACCTGTCCACACACAATCCCACTCTTGTTTCTGGTCCCACACCTAGTTTACGAAGGTAATGTGCGAGCTGGTTGGCACGTTGGTTCAGTTCCGTGTACGTCAGCCGACGTTCGCCACACACTACAGCCACTCTATCCGGATGTTTCTTTACTTCTTGCTCGAATAATTCGTGCGCGCAACGTCCTCCCTGTCGGCCCAACTGTCGGGCGACACCGAGGGCACCCGAACCGGTGTGTAAAATTGAAAGCGCTTCACAGTGTATATCTGTGCTTGGGCGCCGCTGGGACATCATGCTTGCTCCTGAAAGCTTATGTCAGTCGATTCCATCGACGTCCGCGTGGTCTCGCCGGAAATAACCCCCGCATTGGCTGCCGTCGATCGGTCCTTTTGGTTGCTGGTCGTTCCACGTATTCCGACCTTCGGGGCCGTTAGTTGGCGCGGTAACGAGACATGCACAATGCTCATGGTTGCGGATCCTCCGTAGCGGAGTGTCAGAAGGCGAATTGAAAGGCGGACGTGGAGTCCCTGTCGGATCGGTCTTTCGGTTATCCAGTCGTAGCTGATTTCGACGCGTGACGCCCTCGATCGTCCGCAGAATCGTTATCGTTGCGGTTCCAGCTCGTAAGGATAATGTGCCGATCGTGCCCGTCAGCAAATGATATCTCCGCAATGCTTTGATCGGGTTCGACTACGATCAGTTGGAGCACAAGCTGTAAGTGGTCTACCATGCGCTCCATTGTCACTGAATCGAATAGGTCGGTGCGATGCACGACTTCGCCACACAACCCGGTCGCAACCTCGGCTATCCCAAACCAAAGGTCGAGTTTGACGCTGGTTGGATCGATTTGCATCGGCTGAATCGTTAGATTTCTGAGGGTCAGCGAGCTGCGTGGCATGTTTTGCAGGACAAACATCACCTGAAAAAGAGGGTTCCGTCCC
>Ga0210394_10001085_pt1 | contig 46492 bp, 37 predicted proteins | sample IncBWC12MmetaG_FD_160121 | JGI IMG/M metagenome (GOLD analysis project Ga0210394, IMG submission 160121) | Forest soil microbial communities from Barre Woods Harvard Forest LTER site, Petersham, Massachusetts, United States - Inc-BW-C-12-M | ecosystem: Environmental > Terrestrial > Soil >...
GCGCTTCGCCCTGCCGGGGGACGGTCTTGGTGGTGAAGAAGGGGTCGTAGATGCGATGGATGTGCTCCTGCGCGATTCCGCTGCCGGTGTCGGAGACAACGACGCTGACCGCTTCGCCATTGGAGGTTGCGATGCGGAGAGTTCCGCCGCCGGGCATGGCGTCGCGCGCATTTAGGAAAAGGTTCAGAAAAACCTGCTGCAGGCGTCCGGCATTGCCGGTGATAAGCGGCAGGTGGCCGGACAATTCGTCCTGCACCTGGATCTTTGTGGTTTTGAACTGATGCTCCAGCAAGGCGAGGGTGTCGAGAATGATCTTGTTTATGTCCACATCGCCGAACTCGGCCCCGCTGGTGCGGGAGAAATTGAGCAGATTGTTCACAATTTCCGAGGCGCGGAAGGTTTGCCGCGTGATCTTCTCCAGCAACGCTCCCTTCTGCGCATCGCCCTGCAGTTGCTTGGAGAGCATCTGGGCGTAGGAAGAGATCACAGCCAGCGGAGTGTTGACTTCGTGGGCCACGCCGGCAGCCAGCAGGCCGATGGACGAGAGCTTGTCGGCCTGGGAAAGTTGCGATTCCAGAGAGACGCGCTCGGTGATGTCATCCATGATGATCAGGCGGCCAATCACATTGAATTTCTTGGTGACTAGGGGAGCAATGGCGACGTTGAGCGTCCGGACTTCTCCCGTGGGAGTATGGAGGCGGAACTTATAGAGGTTGTGAATACCCGGGTTCTGCCGCACGCGATAGAACTCTTCCACAAAGGCGGCCGGGAAAACTTCACTTAGCGGGCGAGTCAAGGCTTGCCAGCGGGGCAGGGCGTACATCACTTCCATCTGCGAGTTCCAGGATTCGACGCGGTCGGCTAAATCCACCGCCATGACGCCTACGTTGATGGATTCGACAATATTTTCGTTGAAGTCCTTCAGACGCTCATACTCGGCAACCTTCTGCTCGAGCGAGGCGTACAGACGGGCGTTCTGGATGGCAATGGCCAGATAGCCGGCGAGGGTTTCCAGCAGTTCCACGTCTTCGCTCGAAAGGAAGTCGCCTTCCACCGTCTTGCCCAGGCCAAGCAGAGCGATGGTTTGCTTCTGCGCCCGGCAGGGGATGTAATAGTTCAGTTCGAGCCTAGAGATTGCCTGCTGGCCGCCGGTAGTTTCGCGCGGCACCTGATGGACATTCTCGAAGAACAAATGTCCGGCGTCCATCTCGACGCGGGGAGCACTGAGGAAGCCCAAATCCAGTCCGCTGGTTTGGCTCATTCCGAAAGACTTGGCCAGCACGAACGAACTGGACGAGTCCGCGCCGGCGAGGAAGATCGCCATCCGGTCCACCAGCAAAGTTCGCGATAGGCGGTCCACCACCGCGCTCAACATCTTGTCGAGATCAGTCTCCCCACTCAACTCACGGGCAAACTCGACCAGGGTTTTCCGGTAGTCATAGCGCGTGCGATAGAAAAACTGATCGATGCGTTCCTGAATCCATTTGCGCACCGGATCGAACAGCAACGCCGTGACAACGATGGCAAGGATCAGACCCACCGGGCCGGAGCTCGGAACCTGGGTGTGGACCAGTTCGGCGATGCCCGCCACCACGGCAAAATATGCGCCGATAATGGCCGCTGCGGCCAAGGTGTAAACCATGCCGCGCTTGAAGATCAGGTCTACATCCATCAAGCGGTAGCGGAAGATCGCGTAGCCGAACGTCAGAGGCAGGATTCCGAGCGAGAGCAGGGAAACCTTCATGGCCGCAGTGGGCAGCGCGCCGGTCAGGGAGGGGACCACATAAAACAGCGTGAAAGGCGTAATGGCTAGAATCGTGCCACGCGTAACCCACTTGAGCTGCTGGCGCAGAAGGGGAGTGCTGGCGCGGCGATAGTTGTACCAGAGCACTCCGGCAGCGCCGATGAAAAGCAGCGCCAGATACCCCATTTCCAGACGGTCGAGGTTCCAACGCAGACTCTCGCTTGCCCTTAGCAAACGGAACGCGAGGATATGCACACCGAGCAAGGCCAGCCCAGGCGAGTAAATGGAGGGAATCAACCAGCGGTGGGTGCGGACAAAATTGCGCCGCTCCGGGAAGGTCACCACGAAATGCAGAAACAACGCGGGTTGCAACAGCCCTGCCACGACATTGCCCCAATAAATGGTCCAATCGAAGCCGTTAAGTTTCCCCGTGTATTTGAACGAATAGAAGATGAACGAGACCAGGCAGAAAACGTAAAAATGCGTGGAACCGTAGGCGGTCCAACGCCGCAGAAGGACATAGAGGCCGATGGCGAGATAGATCAGGGCAATCAGTCGCAGCCAGTAGTTAAGCGATCTCTCGGCGGGGACTGGAATCACCGTCACGTCCACCGGGACAGCGTGGCGAAGGACGGAGTAGGTGGTCTTAGACCACGCGCCTACCCGGTAAAGCTGGCGTACACGGGCAGCGGTAGTGTTTACCTGGTGCTCATCTATGGCGGTTAGCTGGTCGCCGCTCTTAATACCGGCATGAGCCCCCGGTCCGTTGGCTTCCACGTCATCGGCCAGGAGGCGGCCGTTGTGCTCCACCCACCAGACGCCGTCGGTTGGGGCTTGGTAAGCGCGCTCAATCTCAAAGTTGTAGGCGGCATAGACCACGGCAGCCGTGGTTAGCAGAGCCAACAACACAGCCGTGAAGCGAGCTTGAAAATCCCTGTTCATGGACTGGACCGACGCAGGGAGCCTGGGGACAGACTTGCCCGAAGCGGAGTTCTGCACGTTCGGTTCCATGATGGTTGACATGGGTTTCGGAGCTAAGTTATATCAATTCAGCAGCTTCCAAGATTATAGAGGCATTGTGAAATATTCCCTATGTTTTTTGGAAGCATGCCTGTGACATTTGGTAAGAAGCTGTAGGGGTTGAGCTTAGTTGCCTTCAATTTTAGGGAAGCAATGTCCCGGTCTGCAGATTCTACGGGGAGTCACCTTGGCCAGAAATCCTATCCAGTAGAATTGTTTCTCCTGTTATGACAACGAACGGGCGAATCCGGCATGTTCCGGCAAGCGCCAGTCACGGGCCAAGAAAAACGGGAAAGCCGAAGCTCCTGTGCAGAAACGATAGCGGCGATACCAGTCAGGTAGAGTGAGCGGGGAGAAAAAGGTTGTCCAAAGGAGACCAAGCTGAAAAACGCAGCCCCAGAAGCGGAACGCGGCGAGATTGGATCCGAAGAGAAATGGGTTCAGCTGGATGGAATGCGCATGCGCTATCTGCAGTGCGGATCCGGGCCGAGCCTGGTCCTGTTGCATGGGCTGTTGGGATATTCGTTTTCATGGCGCTTTGTGACCCCGGTCCTCGGCAAGCAAGCTACCGTGTTCGCTGTGGACATGCCGGGGACAGGCTTTTCTGATCGTCCTGACAATCTCGATTGCAGCTTGCGAGCGTGCGCCGGCCGATTTCTGCGATTCTTGGACGCGACCGGTATTGAATCCTGCGATCTGGTGGGCACGTCTCACGGTGGCGGGGTGGCGATGATGGCAGCCTCTCTGGCCCCGGGACGGATCCGCCGATTGATTCTAGTTGCACCCGTCAATCCCTGGTCCATGCGGCGAAGAGAACTGGCTGTGCTGCTTGGCAATCCCTTGGTCACCCCGATTTTTCTGGCGATAGCGCCACGATGCCAGGTCTTCTATGGAGCGGTCCTGCGACGGCTTTACGGAGACGCGCGACGCATCCCGCCGGGAACGCTGGAAGGCTACGCCAGGCCATTGCGCATCCCGGGCGCTTTCCGATATGGCTTGGGCGTTTTGCGCTCGTGGAAACAAGACCTCGAGCAGTTGCGCAGTATTTTGCCGCAGATTGCCGACATTCCGGCGCTGCTGATTTGGGGCAGCCTGGACAGGGCGGTCGATCCGGCTTCAGCAGAGGATTTGCAGAAGCGATTCAAAGATTGCCGCCTGGTGATGTTCGACGGCGTGGGCCATCTGCCGTATGAGGAAGCGCCGGACGACTTCAACCGGGTGGTGGCTCAGTTTCTGGCATCATTGTGGCCGGCTGCTGAACAAAGGGTTTTTTCCTCGTAGAGCCGCCTAATCTCCATGGCCGAACACATCCTTCAAATTCTTCGTGCATACCTTGCGCAATACGGATACTGGGCTGTCGCCATCGTGTTGCTGCTGGAAAATGCAGGCGTGCCGGTGCCGGGGGAGACGGTTCTGCTACTGGCAAGCTTTCTGGCGTACTCCGAACGGCGCCTTTCACTGCCCTACATCATCATGGCGGGAATTTGTGCGTCGACAGTTGGGGATAATCTGGGATTTTTGTTGGGCAACTATGGCGGGCGGGCGCTGCTGCAGCGCTATGGCAAGACCCTGGCTATAAGGCCGGCAACCATAGCTCGCGGAGAACGTTTGTTTCAGCGCTATGGGGCGGCCACCATTCTGTTTGCGCGCTTCATCGCCGGAGTGCGAATCGTCGCTGGGCCACTTGCCGGCATACTGCGCATGGATTGGCGCCGCTTCGCGCTGTTCAACTTTTTCGGTGCCGTGCTCTGGGTGACGGTAATTTCGGGCGCGGGATATCTTTTCGGGAAGCATTGGGATGAGCTGGTTCGTATTGTGGGAAGAGCCGACCTGGCAATCGTGATCGGAGTGTTGATCGCCTTCAGTCTTATGTGGTGGAAAAGCCGCAAGAACGAAGGCACACGAAGGTAAGGAAGCCCGGCGAGTCTAGCCATGCTAACCTCAAAGCCGGCACCCACATGCGTGCAATTTCCAAGCCGGCCGGATCTGTCTCCCTTTCGCCATTCCAGCGGCTTGGCCGCGTTATGCGCGTGGAGATCAGCGAAGTCTGGGTGCGCTTCTTGCTGGCGATTGTGGGATTGGTTCTAGCGTTTGGCGCGGCGCTGTTCTCCACTGTTTCCCGCGAGTCGGGGAATCTGTGGGCGACTTTGATTCTGGCGTCTGCGGCTTTGCTGCTGGCCACGCTTGTCGGAGTGACCACGGTGCCTTATCTGGCGCGACGCGTCACGGCTGCCCGCCTCCGCGATGCGTTTGATTACGACGTGACTGCGATTGGCATTCTCTACGTGGTCATCGTGCTGTTGATCGGGATCGCGGCGCTGAACACCGGCAACAATCTGCTTTACGTCATCGTGGCCGCGCTGCTGGCGGCCATCCTGGTGTCGGGCTTTGCTTCGGCCATGGTGCTACGCGATCTCGAACTGGATGTGCGCCTGCCGGAGCATGTCTTCGCCGGACGGCCGGCTCTGGGCAGAGTGGTGTTGCGAAATCCGCGGCGCTGGCTGCCTTCGTTCTCCGTCAACGTGATTTCAGCCAGAAAGAACAAAGCTGCCAGGCAGTGGCAATGGACGCCCACAACTTTTGCGGTCCCGCCCGGAAGATCGCCCGAAAAGCAATGGATCAAGCTGCGGGACTGGAAGCTGCGGCGGTGCCCGGCGAACGCAACACCTCCAAACATCTTCGAGGGAACTGCGTACTTCCCCCACATTCCCGCTGGCGGGGAACTCAAGGCGGACCTGGAGCTGAAGTTCGAGCATCGCGGGCGGTATCAGCAGGAGAGTCTTGGCTTGGCCACCCGCTTCCCGTTTGCTTTCCTGACCAAGACCAGGCGAGTGCCTTTGCGGCGAGAGATTATCGCGTACCCTGCGGTCGAACCGGCAGACGAGTTTTTCGAGGTGCTGCCGATGATCACCGGTGAGTTTGAAACCTTCGCGCGTGGACGCGGCTATGATCTGTACCGCATAAGGGAATACATGCCTGAGGATTCGGCTCGCCATGTCGACTGGAAGGCGACGGCCAAGTCCGGCTCGCTCAAAGTGCGAGAATTCAGCCGAGAGGATGAGCGGAAAGTGAGAATTGTCTTTGACAATCCGGATAGCGGCCTGGTTTCAGAAAAAGAGTACGAGAAGGCGGTAGTGTTGGCAGGTTCGCTAGGCTGGCACTTCGCCGGGGATGATACAGAGGTATCTTTTGTTGCCCAGGATTACGATGGCGGTACCGACATTTATCAGTTTCTACGTTATCTTGCCCTGATCTATCCCCGGCCGTCGTCATCGGTGGTTGAACACCTGCAGCCCACGGATGACTACAACATCATTTTTACCGCCCGTCCTCGAGGCAGCATTCCGACCGCGCTTTGGGCATGTTCGTATCTGATTTTTATCGGCAAAAAGCCTTAAAGACCCGGGCAAACCCCACATGTCTGAGCTTCCATCTTTCTGCCAGTTTGGCCCGGTTTGGAAGGGAAAAAACACGAACACCCGATAGTTTTGCTTCTCCCCGGCCTGATTTCGGCATATACTCACGCCCGGCTGTGTCGAACAAGCTGAACCCCAGGGGGTGGCATATGCTGGTCTGTGAGCTGATTAAGGGGCAGGACACGTATCACGCCGACGGCCATCAAACAGTGCTCGAAGTGGCGCGGACCATGGTGGAGCGCAATATTGGCGCAGTGCCGGTGCTTCGCGATGGCGTTCTGGTGGGGATTTTTTCCGAGCGGGACTTGATGAGGCGGGTGGTCGTCGAAGGGCGCGATCCGCGAACAATAAAAGTAGAAGAAGTAATGACCGAGGACCCGCGCACCGTGAGCCCGCAGGACAGCGTGGAAACCTGCATGCTTATCATGAGAGAACACGGCTTCCGCCATTTGCCGGTGTGTGAAGGGCAGCGTCTCCGCGGGGTCATTTCTCTTCGCGACATCCTGCTCCACGATCTGACGGAGAAGGATCATGAGGTCCGGATGATGCGCGCCTACATTCACTCCACGCCGGAAGTCTAAAGCAACCGGGGCGGCCGTGAACCTGAGAAGAGGGAGTCCCGGCCCTGGCTGACCGTAACCGCTCCCGGTATCTCGAGGTAACCATTACCCGCGGTTACCTTCGTCCATTGACCGTTAAGCAGGAACTGATAAGGTTGGGTATCAGTGGGATGCGGCGACAATGGCCTGTATGCGCTGCTCCCGGGAGAAGTCGAGCCCCCGATGAGCCATGAAATCCAGCTGGTGTTGTGGAGCGCGCATCCGGTTCTGCAACTGGGCGCAGCCGGCGCCATGGCATGGCGGAAGCTTCACCGCCGCTTCCCGGTATTTTTTCGCTACCTTCTTTGTCAGATTGCGATTTTCGCGGTCTTGTTCCCGGTTTACCTGAGCGGGTCCTATAAGTCTTTCTTCTACCTCTACTGGATCTCGGCAGCCATCAGCCTGGTGGTCGGATTCGTGGTGATTCAGGAAATCTTTCTGGATGTTTTCCAGCCCTACCATACCCTGAAGGATCTGGGCGCAGTGTTGTTCAAGTGGGCGGGTTTGGTCATGCTACTGGCAGCAGGCGTGGTAGCGGCAGCCAGCCCGGCGACCAGTCAAGGGCCGTTGGTTGAGGCGGTGTTGACAGTGCAACGCTGCGTGCGGGTGATCCAGTGCGGCTTGGTGCTCTTCCTTCTTGTGTTTTCAAACTACCTTGGAGTGTCTTGGCGGCAGCGCAGCTTCGGAATCGCTTTGGGTTTTGGCGGCTTTGCCAGCGCGGAGTTATTTGCCGTGGCGCTCAATGCCAGCGGCTACCTGGGCGAAACGTCCATCGGTATCGTAAACATGTGCGCGTACAATCTTGCGATCCTGACCTGGCTGGGCTACATGTGCGTCAAGGATTCCGCTAGAGAGCCCGTGACTATGTTGTTCAAGTCTCAGCGCTGGGATCAAAGTCTGGCTGACTTGCAGCACCCCGTCTCTGACGGTTCGTTGATTCCGATGTTCGAGGGGATGGTAGAACGGGCTCTTTCGCGCGCTGGTGGAGACCCGGGTCCGGAACACGACGCGCCACCTGCGCCAAAATCAAGCGCTCACCACGCTTGATACGAGGGAGCGGGCTGCGGCACCCGCGTGTCACCCCGCGACCGTATTCCTCGCGTCTTGTTCTGATTTCGTAACAGACCTTCTTGTTTCCCGCCTGCTCCGTTTCCATATTAAAGTGTGAGTTTAAGGATTGTTCTCAAGATACTGTGCTTGCGTGGTGATTAAGGTTGTTTCCATGCGGTACTTGACTTCTTGTTGTGCCGCCCATTTTTCCAAAGCGGGAATGGCGCCAAAAGGCACTTGCCACGACCTGTATAATCCGTGGCCGGTGAGGGAACCCGCTCCCAGGGGACCCGCACGCAAGGAGAACAGTCAATGAAACGTGCGATCAGGAGTTTGTTCCTGATGGTAGGTTTGGCCCTTGCTTTCGTGGCGGTTGCCACGCCGATGCTTTCGGCGGATGGTGGCCCGATTCCCGTATGCAACCCGAACACGGGTTGTGGCGGCAGCAACAGGTAAGCGAGCCAAGCGGGCAGCCCGTGCGATTCAGGGCTGCTGAAGTAGATTAAGTTCTCTTAGGCTGACGCAGCGACGACGCTCGTCAGCCTCTTTTTATTTCTGGGCGGTCGCGGCGCAGCACTCGCGCCAACTCTTCCGGACGGGAAATTGGCGGCTGACATGTGAAGCCTGAGCAAACTATAGCTACTGGCTTGTCATGAACAGCTGGAAGGTTGGGCAGGGTTTCCACCAATGCAGGAGGAAGAATCCGTGCCGCAACAGCGCCCGGCGGGAGTTTGATTGCCGATTTGGTGATCGAGAAGGGGGCGATGGCCGCGGCGTAAAGCTGATCGGCCAGTTTGCCGTCGCCGACAATAGCCACTTGGGTGTGAGGTTGCGAGAAGTGCACCGCCGCCAAGCCGTAGGTTGCGGCAAACAGCCCGTATTGCCCAGCCGAACTAGCCAGAAGCTCCAGCGTCTCCCTGGCTTTATCATGATAACTGTGATCGTTGGTGTAGGCATGGAGCCGCAGCATCGCAATCGCAGCCACGGGATTTCCTGCGGGAGTGGGAGAATCCTGAAACGGTTTGCGAGGCGTACCCAGCACGCCGAGAGTCCTTTCACTGCCTGCGGATTTCGCTGTATCGAAGAAGCCTCCGGAAATTGCGTCGGAGAACAGAGCGATCATCCTGTCCGCAATATGTTTGGCGAAGTTGAAATAGCTGATGTCAGCGGTGGCGTCGTAGGCGTCGAGACAGGCGATAACACTGAAGGCGTAATCATCGAGCACGCCGGCAACGGCGCGGCGTTCGGCCTGCGGATCCGAATAAGCGATCATATGCAGCAAGCCGCTGGCCGGGTTCCATCCGTCGGCGAGAATGCGATCGAGCGAGCGTAACGCGAAATGCCGGGCAGATTCGAGACCTAACACCCTTGCCGCGTCGAGATAGGCTGAAATGCACAGGGCGTTCCAGTTCACATATAAGGTTTTGTCCACATAGGGGGTTGGACGTTTCAGGCGCGCCCCGTACATTTTCCTTTTCGCCGACTCGATGATCGGTTGTACCTGTTCGGGGGTCAAGCTGAGCCGCTTTGCAATGTCTTCCAGCGGGGCGCGGACATACAAAACATTCTTGGTGGGATTGTGGTGCATCTCGCCGATTTCGTTGATGTCGTAGTAGAGGCTGGCCACGCGCGCTTCTTCTTCGCTAAGCACCGCCTGCGTTTCTTGCACAGTCCAGGTGAAGTAATCGCCGTCGTCGTCCATCGAGTAATCGGCGTCTTGCGAAGCATAGAAGCCGCCGTGCTCGCGGTCGCTCAGCCACTCGTCCATCCAGCGCACGATGCCGCGGGCCACGTCAGCAAAGAACGGCGATCCGGTCGCTTGATAGGCGTGGACATAATTCTTCAGCAGTTCGGAATTGTCGTAGGCCATCTTCTCGAAGTGTGGAACAACCCAGCGCTCATCTACTGAATAGCGGTGAAATCCTCCGGCGAGCTGGTCGTACACTCCGCCGCACGCCATTTTTTCGAGCGTGGTGACGAATACGTGCCGCAGTTGTTCGTCGCCCGAACGCGCATATTGATCGATCAGCAGATCAAGAATCGCCGGATGAGGAAATTTGGGTGCGCTGCCGAAGCCGCCGTTGGTTTCGTCAAACATACTGCGGGCAGACCCGATGATGGCGTCGATCACGCGCGGGGAAAACTTACCCGTGCCTCCGGCATGGGATTCGGCCTGAGCAATTGCGCTTTCCACCATTCTCGCCTGGTCCACCACGTCGCCATGTTTTTCCTTGTAGGCGTTGGCCATGCTCAGCAGGACGCGTTTGAAGCTGGGGCGGCCGTAGTGATCGTGGGGAGGGAAGTAGGTGCCGCCATAGAAAGGCTTGCCATCGGGCGTAAGAAATGCAGTGAGCGGCCAGCCGCCCTGCCCGCTGATGGAACTCACCGCAACCTGGTAGCGGCTGTCAATGTCGGGACGTTCGTCGCGGTCCACTTTTACGGCGATGAATTGCTCGTTCACAATCTGCGCGATTTCCGGACTGTCATACGATTCCCGGTCCATCACGTGGCACCAGTGGCACCACACCGCGCCAATATCGAGCAGGATCGGCTTGTTCTCGCGCTGCGCGGAGGCGAACGCCTCCTCGCCCCACTCATGCCACTGGATGGGCTGGTGCATGGCGGAGCGAAGGTAAGCGGAGGATGCGCGAGAGAGGGAATTGAGGGGCGAGGTCATGACACCAGTTTATACGCTCGCCGTAAGCCGCTCGTTCACGACTAATCATTCGGATTCTTTGAATATCTGTTCAGACAGGCTTTCTGTCGGAAAGTTCGCGGGGGGATGTCACAAAGCCACGATCTCCTCTGGCCATTGGTGCAAATTCAGCCACTCTGTATGGAACCCTGCCCAGCTGTTCCATCTTGACCCCGGCTCCCGCAGGGCATACAGTTTATTAAGCGTAGGTGCGTGACCATGTCCTCTGATACCAGCAGGTACCTCAAATTCGGCGGTCTGACCGTGATTATCCTCCTCTCGCTCGCCTACCTGGCCTACACCGGCGTGCAGGAGAGCAAGAGCTATTACGTCACCATCAAAGAGCTGCACACCATGGGCGACAGCTCCTACAGCAAGCGCCTGCGGGTGGCCGGAAATGTCCAGCCGGGTTCGATAAAACGCAATGGGATAAAAGTCGAATTCGTGCTGGTGGAAAACGACCAGACCCTGCCTGTGGTCTACACCGGAGCCGAGGCCCCGCCCGATACTTTCAAAGACAATTCCCAGGCCCTGGCCGATGGCAGCTACGGCCGCGACGGCGTCTTTCACGCCAAACAGTTGCAAGCCAAGTGCGCCTCCAAGTATGCGCCCGCAGCTCCAGGAAAACCGGCCACCGGTGCCCCTGCTACCCAGCCGGGGAAAAGCATGACTCAGGTTCAAAGCAGCGGCTCGGGCGCGGTGTCAAACTAGGAACGCCATTACTAGCGTCCTAAATTCATCAACCACAAAGGACCCGAAGTTACACGAAGGTGCTAATGCGCTGAGGTTCCCTCGTGTGCCCTTCGTGGTTAATTGGGACGCTGTCCAACGGTGGGGAAACCGATTCGTTGCAGAATCCCTGGGAGCTGTGCATTTTCGCATTTGCAAATGTCGAGGAAAATGCATAGATTCTTCGCAACGCTCAGAATGACAAACGTCTCTGTCGCGAACCCCGTCATTACGGTCAGCAACGTCGTCAAGCAGTTCGGACGCTTTGCCGCGCTTCGCGGCGTTTCTGCCGCGTTTGCTCCGGCCCGCATGTATGCCATCCTCGGAGATAATGGGGCAGGGAAGACTACGTTGCTGCGCGTCCTGGCCGGGCTAGCCCCGCTCACCAGTGGCGGTCTCTCCATGCTGGGCGTAACGGACCTGCGCTCGGTCCGTCACCAGATTGGGTACATGGCGCATCCCTCGCTGCTCTATGACGAGATGAGCGGCATGGAGAATCTGCGTTATTTTGCCCGTCTTTATGGAATTGAAAATGACAGGCGTTGCTCTGAAGTGATCGATGCGGTCAAGCTCGATCCGGCTCTAGCCCGCCCGGTAGGCCAGTATTCGCAGGGAATGCGGCAGCGCATGTCGCTGGCCCGCGCCCTGCTGAACGATCCAAAGATTCTTTTCCTCGACGAGCCTTTCTCCAACGTGGATGCGCGCTCCGCCCGCGAAATGGTCAGCTTGTTGGCTCGCTTGCGGGACGACGGCAGGACAATCCTGGTGGTGACGCATCAGGCAGCATTGCTCGAAGGCGTGGCCGACGAATTCATCTGGATGGAAGCTGGACAAATTGCAGACCGCAGACCCAGCCTGCACACCGTGGGGGCGCAACAACAGTGACTATCGCAAGCCTGACGCGCGCCACGCTGATCAAAGATCTTCGCCTGGAGTGGCGTTCCAAAGATGCGCTTAACTCCATGCTGTTTTTTTCTTTGCTGGTGGTGGTGATCTTCAGTTTTTCGTTCGATCCCACGGCTGAGGAATCCCGCCAAATCGCCGGCGGCCTGATATGGGTGGCATTTCTGTTCGCCGCCGTGGTGGCGCTGAACCAAACCTGGGCACGCGAGTTGCGCAATCAGGTGCTGGATGCGTACCGTGTCTCCCCGGCTCCCGCCAACGCGTTGTTTCTGGCGAAGGCCTTCGGAAATTTTATTTTTGTCACGGTGCTCGAAGCTCTGATGACGCCCCTATTTATTGTCTTCTATAATCTGCGCGCTCTCGGCCCGGTTTACCAGTTGCCGATAGTTGCCATGCTGGGAACCTGGGCTCTGGTGGTGAATGGAACATTTTTCGCCGCGCTGTCGGTGCGCACTCGCAACCGCGAGATTATGCTGCCGTTGCTGCTGTTTCCCATCACCATTCCTGCTCTGCTCGCCATGGTCGAAGCCACCGGCGCCATTCTGACGGGCGAACTCTCCGCCAAGTTTTGGATCGTCTTGCTTGCCGCCTATGATGTGGTGTTTACTATCGCTAGCCTGGTCTTGTTTGAATCTGTGCTGCACGCTGAATAAAAGCGGGTGAATGACGTAAGCACCACGGGCGCGCCATGAAACGAGCTTTCCCCATTCTCGCGGTGCTGACGGCTGCGCTCCTGAGCTTTGCCCTGTACGAGGCGCTTGTCGTCGCTCCTACCGACCAGCTCCAGGGAGATGTGTACCGCATCATCTACTACCACGTGCCCTCGGCTTGGACGATGTTCACCTTCTTCCTGGTCAATTTTGTGGCTTCCGTCGTGTATCTGATCCGCCGCAACCTGAAGGCGGATGCGGTTGCCGTGGCCGCGGCCGAAGTCGGCGTGGTCTTCTGCACCGTGGTGCTGGTGACCGGTCCGCTGTGGGCGCGGCCGGTCTGGGGTATCTGGTGGACCTGGGACGTGCGTCTGACTTCCACGCTGGTGTTGTGGCTTATCTACGTGAGCTACCTGATTCTGCGCCGGTTCTCCAGCGGCGGGCAGATGCCTGTGCTGGCGGCTGCCCTGGCGGTCTTTGGCGCGCTAGATATGCCGCTGGTTTACTTCTCCATCTGGTTCTTCCGCACCCAGCATCCCCAGCCGGTAGTTGGCGGGGGCGGCTCCATTGATCCGCGGATGCTCCACGTCTGGCTCATCAACTGGGCCGCGTTCTTGTGTTTTGGTCTGCTGGTTTTCTGGTCACGCTACCGCCTGGAAGTTCTGCGGCGCGAGGTGGAGGAAATTCAAGCGATAGAAGCCCTGCGTGAGCCGGCCATGGTACGCGCGCCGATGGGAAGGAATATCTCTTCTACCGGAACTACACAATGACCTACCTTTACGCCGCCTACGCTGCCACCTGGATCATTCACATCGCCTATCTCGCGACCCTGTTGAGTCGGTACACTCGTCTGCGCAATGAAATCCGCGATCTGAAGAGTGCGCGCGAGAATTAAGCCGGGTACCAGCGAAGCAGACAAGCCAGGCGCAATCCACTAAAAATTCGCCCGAAAACACAACTGGCGCGTGCCGCGTTGATGACAAACGCTGCAGCCCGTCAAGGTCACACGTCACAGTCATCTGTGACGTGTCGAGATGTCCATCATCAAAACTCACGCCGAGTTTTCAGGTAATCTTCAGCCCGCTGCGCCATCTCTTTTTCGCCGTGATAGGCGAGCTTGCGGGCGGCTTCCTGCAGCGGCATCCAGAGGGCGCGCCTCACCTCGGTACGCATCTTCTCGCCGATGTCATTAATACGGCCTGATTCGTATCGCAGCAGATAGAAGCTGACGATCTTGAAAACCCGCTGCTGATCTCCCCAGGTGCGCTTGTACACATAGCGAATATCGCCCAACTTGGTGAGCAGTGTGGCCCGGAGTCCGGTTTCTTCCCACACCTCGCGGACGGCGGTTTGGTCGGGCTTCTCGCCGGGATCCACTAGCCCCTTAGGCAAGGCAAATACCACTTTTTGTGCCCTTTTTTTGCCACAGGCGAGAAAGGAAGCCACGGCAGGCTCCCTGTGGGGTTCAATGACCGCGATTTCCCACCCGGGGCCCGGGCCTCTTAAGACAATGCCGCCGGCGGAGATCTCACGCACCATCCGCCCAAGTTATCAGCAACACGGGAGTTAGTCACTCACCGCGAAGGGTAACCTGGTAACCGCCAAAGCGTAACGTGGCACCGTCGTGCCAGTCCGCCCGTTGCTGGCATCTTATTTGCTAGAAACAAGTTAGGATGCCAGCCAGCAATGGCACGGACGTGGGGTTTGCCGTGAAGAGTCTGGGCAAGATTATTCGGTCGGTGCAAGCCTTCGGTCGCGAGCTTTCCGGGCTCACGCCCCGTGGGGACGCCGGGATCGGCCTCGCTCTGGGCGGCGGATTCGCCCGCGGAATCGCTCACATCGGCGTCTTCAAAGTTCTGGAAGAAGAGGACATTCCCATTCGCTATGTTGCAGGGACCAGCGTGGGAGCACTGATCGGCGCCGCCTATTGCAGCGGAGTCTCCGTCGCGGAACTGGAACAGATTGCCAACCGCGTCCGCTTCAAGCACATTGCCCGCTGGACTCTTTCCCGCTACGGCTTCGCCAGCAATCAGCGCATGATCGGATTCCTGAACAGCATTTTGAAGGGCAAGACTTTTGAAGAGCTGCGCATCCCGCTTGCCGTCATCGCGACTGATTTCTCGACCGGCGAGGGCGTCGTATTTCATTCCGGTCCGCTCATTGACCCCGTGCGTGCAAGTTGTGCCTATCCGGGGATGTTTTTGCCGGTGAAGATTCGCGGGCGGATGCTGGTGGATGGCATGCTCGCTCATGCCGTGCCTGCGGTTCCGCTGCGCGCGATGGGCGCCGACCGCGTCATCGCAGTGCATTTGAAAGGACGATGGACCAACGGAGACACCGGACCGCGTCATCTGTTCGATGTGATCGGACAGTGTTTTGCGATCGCACAGGAACTGAATTCCGAGGCGTGGAAGCAGGCCTCCGATCTTATCATCGAGCCGAATACCAATGGATACAAGTACGATGATTTCGAGCATGCTGCCGACTTGATCCGCGCGGGCGAACTTGTGACTCGCGCCGCACTCCCCGAAATCAGAAAATGGTTGCAGCCTGAGCCGCAGCGCCAGGCCATAGGATCGCGTACCGCCCGCCCGGCAGCTTTGCCCGCAGATTAGTTCTCTCAGCTAGTATTTCTCCGCCGCATTTTTCACAGAGCATCGCAACCAAGGTAAACTGCGTAGGTTGCCAAGGCGTTGCGCGCAAAGTCTCTACCGTCATTACTGTAGAGACGCAGCTGCTGCGTCGAAGGAGTGACCCATTCATGAAGCACATTCATAAAGTTGCAATTCTTGGAGCTGGAACTATGGGCGCCCGCATCGCCGCGCATTTTGCGAATGCAGGCGTTCCCTGCTACCTGCTCGACATCGTTCCGCCGGACGCCGATGCAAAAGCCCGCAACAGGATCGCCACCGCAGGGCTGGAGGCGGCGGTGAAGTCGAAACCCGCAGCTTTTATGGAACCGTCGCTGGCTCGCCTCGTGAACGTCGGCAATTTCGCGGACGATTTGAAGAAGCTCGCCGAGGTGGACTGGATCATCGAAGCCGTGGTCGAGAACCTCGAGATCAAGAGAGCGTTGCTGAAAAAAGTCGAAGCCATCCGCAGGCTGGGAACGATCGTGACTACCAATACCAGCGGCTTGCCTGTGGGCAAGATTGCAGAAGGATTCTCAGACGACTTTCGCCGCTCCTGGTTTGGCACGCACTTTTTCAATCCGCCCCGCTATATGCGCCTGCTTGAACTCATTCCCACGCCGGAGAGCGACCGCGCTGCCGTTGATGCTGTCGCGCACTTTTGCGATGTTCATCTCGGCAAGGGAATCGTCTTCGCCAAAGACACGCCCAACTTTATCGGCAACCGCATCGGCACATTCTCCGTGCTCAACGTGATGCGACTGATGCAGGAGATGGACCTCACCATTGAAGACGTGGATGCGCTTACCGGCCAGGCCGTCGGCTGGCCGCGCTCCGCGACCTTCCGGACGATTGATCTGGTCGGCCTCGACATTCTCGGACACGTCGTCAGCAACATGACGCAGAACGTCCATGATGAGCGCTCCGATCTCAAACTCCCTGACTTTTCCCGCCAGATGCTCGAACGCAAATGGCTGGGCGACAAAACCAAAGGAGGCTTCTACAAGAAAAATGTGGGGCGGGCACCCACGCCCGCCGAGCCCGGCAAAGAAGCAGAAAGAGAGGACGAACGTCTCGCCCTCGACTGGAAGACGCTCGAATATCATCCCCGCCAGAAGCCGAAGTTCGCCGCGCTCGACATGGCGAAAAACATCGAAGACACCGGCGCGCGAGTGAAGATGCTGCTTGGGCTGGACAGCAGCGGGCCGAAAAAAGGAGACAAAGCAGGCGAATTCTTGTGGTCCGCGCTCTGCGATCTTTGGACCTATTCCGCCAACCGCATTCCCGAGATTGCCGATTCCGTGGTTGAGATCGATCGCGCCATGCGCCTCGGCTTCAACTGGGAACTCGGACCGTTTGAATTATGGGAGGCCGCCGGAGTCGAAGCCACCGTCGCCCGCATGAAAAAAGAAGGCAAGCCAGTCGCCGGCAACGTCGAAAAACTCCTTGCCTCGGGGAAGCAGTCTTGGTATGCGGACGATCCCAAAGCCGCCTCCGGCCGGAGTTATTTCGATCTTGCGAGCTCGAACTACAAGCCCGTCGAAGTGGCTAACGGAGTCTGGTCCGTCGAAGTCGCCAAGAAATCCAACGGCGTGGTCAAGAAGAATTCCGGTGCGTCTCTAATCGACATAGGCGACGGCGTCGCCTGCATCGAATTCCACTCCAAGATGAACTCGCTCGGCGCAGACATCGTCAGCTTGATCACGCAATCCCTTAAGCCGGGCGGCTCGGGCGACAACTTCGACGCTTTTGTCATCACCAACGATGCCACCAATTTCTCGGTCGGCGCCAACCTCATGCTGCTGCTCATGAGCGTGCAGGAAGAAGAGTGGGACGACGTGGACCTCGCCATCCGCCAATTCCAGGGCATGACGCAGGCCATCAAGTTCTCGCCCAAGCCGGTCGTGGTTGCTCCCTTCGGCTTGACCCTGGGCGGAGGCACTGAGATTTCGCTCCACGCCCCTGCCCTCCAGCCGCATGCAGAGCTCTATATCGGGCTGGTCGAAGTCGGCGTAGGCCTGCTTCCCGGCGGAGGCGGCTGCAAAGAAATGCTGCTGCGCGCGGTGGACAGCGCGGCGGCAATCCGCCCCAGCGGACGGGGCGAATCGGTCGAACTGATGGAAGCCATGAAGAAAGCGTTCGAGACCATCGCTACGGCGAAGGTCGCCACTTCCGCGCACGAAGCCCGCAGCCTTGGATTTCTGCGCAGCTCCGACCGCATCACCATGAATCGCGAACGGGTGCTTTCCGACGCCAAAGCGCGCGCTCTGGAAATGATGCGGGCAGGCTACGAGCCTCCGCAGCCGCGCAACGATATTCCTGCGCCCGGAGAAAACATTCTGGCCGCGCTCAAGCTGGGCATCCACATCATGCACCAGGGCGACTACATCACTGAATATGAAGTGAAACTGGGAACCAAAATCGCCGAGATCCTCTGCGGCGGCAGCGTAAATTCCGGGACCCCGGTGAGTGAGCAATACATCCTCGACCTGGAGCGCGAGGGATTCAAGTCGCTCTGCGGCGAAAAGAAGACGCAGGAGCGTATCCAGTACACGCTGAAGACCGGGAAGACGTTGAGGAATTGAGAGCGGCCACTGCAATACCGCGGGCGAGGGCTACATGGATAGATACGTATAATCTATGGAGCCGGTCATAAACCCCTCTCCGGTGCACCAGCTCTGTGGCCAACCACGGAAGGAAAAAGCAATCTGCGCCACTACCCAAACGTGGACGAGTTTGACTAACCACATCCGGTAAGCGAGAATTACTCTAGGTAATCTGCATCGGATTACCATTCCTTCCCCAGTGGGCCTGTGGCGCAGTTGGGAGCGCGCTTCCATGGCATGGAAGAGGTCGTCGGTTCGAACCCGACCAGGTCCACCAATTCTCTCAGGCACGACGAATCGGGGCCTCCATCCTCACCTCAGTCGGTAACAAAGGCCAGCCCATCGATGGTGTCCGAGTCGGTTCCGAAAGGCTGAAACCCGTTACCAAGCTGTACTCCCGTCGCGTCGTACGGAATTACTGAACCGCCACTCATGCCTACCCACAGAACTCCATTCGCGACATCCCAAGCCAGGGCGCCCGCGGCGGTAGGAGTGCTGAAGACCGCAGTGAACGTGTTGGTTACCGGGTCCCAGGTGCCCACCTGGCTCGTACCCCAATTGGAAATCCAGATATTGGTGCCGTCGCTAGCTATGCCCACGATGTCGCTTTGCGTAAATGTCTGCACTACTTCTGAATCGCCGGAAGAATCCAGCTTGATTTGTTGAATGGAATCGCTGTAGTGAACGTGGTAGAAGGCCGTGGGGGTGACGACCATCTGTTCGTTGCAACAGCTTGAAGAAAAAGAATTGCTTCCCGGTGCAATCGTTGCAAGTACAGTTGGCGGCAGGCTAGCGCTGATTTTGCGAAGAGTATTCCCGGCTGTACCGGCCACATCCTCCGGTTGGCCCGACCACAGAAAACCGTTACCTCGTGTGAGGCCGTTGAGCGGAACGTCGAGGCTGTAGAGTTGCACCGCTCCCACGATCGTCGCCCCGTTTGTGTGAACCACGGCCAGTTGCCCGTTCATTCCGGCGAATCCCGACTCGTCAGTGCCGCAATACAGCCTCGGGCTCTTGGTGATGGGGTTCGTTGTTTGCGCGATAGCCATGGGCTGGGCGGCGATTGCCGCTAGTGCCAATAAACCTGTCCTGACAAATAGATTCTTCATGGGGAAGCTCCAGTCCTCAGACAACGAGGTCAATAGTAGATGAGGCAATGTGTACATCTGCGGCTGGCGGTTGTCAATCAGGGTCTTTAGTCAGGAGACGAAGTGCTCGTTGCTGCGGAGCTTAAGGCTGATCGGATTGCCATTCCCTCCGCAGTGGGCCTGTGGCGCAGTTGGGAGCGCTTCCATGACATGGAAAAGGCAGTCGGTTCGAACCCGACCAGGTCCACCAAAGCCTTGCACGGGCGCAATTTCCGGAGGCAGTGATCTCTAGTGAATGCTACGCTGGGAGGAAGTGACACCGTCCTTTGCAATCAGACGAAGTCGAATCGGGAGTCTGCTTCTCCTGATCACAACGTTTTTCCACGCCGCCACCAATTGCCTGGCCGCAGAGGCCGCCCGCCCGCCCCATAGCGCTTCCACGGCAACCTGGAACATTCGCGCGAAGCCGGCGCGACTGGTGAATGGCTCTCCCATTCTTCTTCAAGTAACGCCGCCTCTTCCGCTGCAATCGCTTTCCGGCGCCTGGCTCGATCACAAAGTATTTTTCAGCTTCGACTCTCACAGCAAAACCTGGTACGGAATCGCCGGAGCCAGCCTGGAGACACACCCGGGCCAGTACTTGCTTCTTCTGACGGGCGTGACCGAAACCGGGAAAGAAATGTCAGCCCAACGCAAGCTTTCAGTCGGCAAGGGAAAATATCGCAGCGTTGCGCTGAGCGTCCCACGGCAATTCACCCAGCCGAACCCCGAAGAGGTCCAGCGCATCGAGCAGGAAAAAACGCTGAAGCAGGAAATATTCGCCCGCATCAGCCCTGATCGCTTTTGGTCGGGCCAATTCCTCCCGCCGGTGACCGCATCCGTCTCCGACGTGTTCGGCACCGCGCGAACCTTCAACCGCAAGGCGGAAAGCGTGCATCAGGGCCTTGATTATGCGGTCCCGCTGGGCACGCCGGTTTCGGCGCTGAATCGCGGAACTGTTTTGCTGGCGCGTCCTCTGTTTTTCGAGGGCAACTGCGTGGTTATTGACCACGGTCAGGGTTTGCTGACGCTTTACCTGCATCTTTCACAATTTGAAGTTAAGGAGGGCGACGTGGTACGCCGCGGACAAAAGCTCGGCCTGAGTGGGGGGACGGGACGCACCACCGGGCCTCACCTGCACATCGCCGTTCGCTGGCAAGGAATCTACCTCAATCCCGCCACGCTCTTGTCGTTAGAGTTGCCCTGAGCCTCGGGCCTGATCCTTCGATTCTTGCGGCGCTGACTCTCGCCGCCCACTGCCGTGGCCGGGCAAAGGTTGTCTGGGCCAGGATTGTCCGGAGGGTTGTCCAGAAGATGTATGGCTGGTTCCCGGCGCCGCTGAGAATGAACACAACGAATCCTTCAAATCCAGGTTGCGTATCAGGCGGTGCAAATAGTTGACGTGCACCCCCAGGATGCGGGCAGCCTCTGTGTAACTGCCTTTGCTTTCCTGCCAGGCGCTCAGAATCAATTGCCGCTTCAAATTCTTCACTTCCTGGTGGTACCTGGCCGTGCCGTCGTCGCCGGAGGTTTTTTCCGCGACCGACTCTGGCAAATCCTCGGGCCGGATGTCATCAGACAGACTGAGCACCAGGGCCCGCTCGATCGCGTTTTCCAGTTCCCGCACGTTTCCCGGCCAGTCGTAGTTCACCAGGCAGGCCATGGCTTCGCCAGAAATGTTCTTCAGCCTGGTCTTGCATTTCTTGCTGCATTTGGCGGCAAAATAGCCAGCCAGCAGCGGGATGTCGTCGCGGCGCTCGCGCAGCCCCGGCATTGTCAGGGACAGCACATTCAACCTGTAGTAGAGATCCTTGCGGAATGCTTCCGCCTTTACCGCATCCTCGAGATTCCTGTTGGTTGCCGCGATCACGCGTATATCCACGGAAATCGGCCGCGTGCCGCCCACCCGCTCGAACTCATGTTCCTGCAGCACGCGTAGCAGTTTTACCTGCAGGGCCGGGGCCAACTCGCCAATTTCATCCAGGAAAACGACTCCTCCGTCGGCCATTTCCAGCCGGCCCTTCTTTTGCGCGATGGCGCCCGTAAACGATCCCCGTTCGTGGCCAAACAGTTCGCTTTCCAGCAGTCCTTCCGGAATTGCCGCGCAATTGATGGCGACGAATGGCTTGCCTGACCGCGGACTGTTCCGGTGGATGGCGCGAGCCGCCAATTCCTTTCCTGTTCCACTCTCGCCCTGAATCAACACAGTCGAATCCGTAGGAGCTACCTGTGCCAGGAACTTGTAAACTTCTTTCATCCGGGCGCTTTCTCCCACCAGATTGTGTTCCAGGTTGATTTCTGTGGTGAGCCGGAGGTTCTCCTGTTCCAGCCATTGCAACCGGCGGGCGTTTTCCAAAGCCACGGCGGAAGTGCCGGCGATGGCCGCCACCAACTGAAGGTGATCTTCATCAAAGCGGCTGGCAGCATTGGTGGTATCCAGGTAGATGCAGCCAGTCACTTTCTCGAACATGACAAGCGGAACGCACAACAGGGAACGAACCTGCGAAATCACCAGGCTTTCCACCCGAGCCAGACCGCTGGAAGAGGAGACATCCGCTCCCAGGATCGCGACCCGCTGCTCCAGTACCTGGCGCGTTATAGTGCGACTGATGCGCACCGGTTCGGCTGTCTGCCCCGTGCGGTGACGGGCAAAAACCGAAGCGAACTGTTCCCCTTTTCCATCCAGCAGAATGGCCCCACGCTCGGCCGGGATCACTTCAAAGATCAGTCGCAGGATTTGCTCCTGCAGTTGGTCGAGGTCGCGAATCGAATGCACCGCCCGGCTGATTCTCAGCAAGGCATTGAAATTGCGCACGATCCGCGAACTCGCGGGCAGCTCCTTCAGAATCTGGTCCGGCTGCAGATAGAGCACGTCCTGGGGACGCAATTGCGCAGTCGCCTGCGCCATGCCATCGTCGAACTCTACTCGCCCCCCGACGGGTTCCTCTGAATCCTCTCGCAAGAGCAGTACAAAGGCTGAATCGCCGGCCGAGATTTGATCGCCATGATTGAGCGGCGCTTCCTTTACGGCGATTCCGTTCACCAGCGTACCGTTGCGGCTGGCGAGGTCTCGAATCGTGTAACTGTCGCCTTCGCCGATCAGCACACAATGCCGGCGCGACAAAGAAGGATCGTTAATCGAAAACAGGTTGGAGGGATCGCGCCCGAGCGGGACTTCGCCGCTGGGCAGAGCGAAAGACAGATCTTTCAACGGACCGGCAATCACCACCAGCCTGGGACTCATTGCAGCCTCACATGTGAGGAGCTTCTACCATACTTCCTGACACTTCGCACAAATCATTTGGAGGATTACACTATCCGAACAGATAGTAAACCTATCCATTCGGATAGGGATTTTGGTTGGCAAGCACCATACTGCATTTCCCGGAACAAAACAAGCCCAGCAGAATCTTTAGGTTAGCGGCATTCTGCCGGATGGGAATGAGGCCATGACGCTGGTCCGATACGTGCATTGCCCCTTTGTAGGTATCTGAGCCGGCACAAAGCGATGGGGGAAGCGCTTTTAGCGGTCTCGCCGGAAAGTTACCCTGAATCGGGAACCTTGAGACCCCCTCACCAGGTTCCCGATTTTTCTTGCGCGCCGGAATATCCTTCCTGACCGGTCGCCCACTGTGCCGTGCGGGGTGCTTCCCCATCCGAGACGGCCACGCCATCCCGAAACATCACCGTCTTCCCCGAAATAGCTGGCACGCGCTCGCCGGGAACCAGGATTCCAACCAGGTTCAACGGATCAGCGGCAGAGAGCGTAATCACCTCTGCGCTCGACGGCAGTTTGCGGGTAGCGCGCAGGGATTCGACCGCAACGGGCAAAGCGAACTGCTCGCCCAGAAATCCGTCCACGAAACGCCCCCCTCGGATCTCTCCTCGATCCTCCAGCCGCCGGAAGGCCATCTGCAACTCCCGCCACTTTGGCAGACTGTTTTCGCGGGCCAGCAAATCGCGGAACACAATGCCATAACGTTTGAGCAACATCCAGCAGGCGGCTTCGACTGCGCGATTACGCTCAGTCGTTTGATCTGTGTATAGAAGCGCCCAGCGCCCAGCGCTATGCCGCGGCCGCGTGGTTCGACCACTGCCTTGTCCGGCACGGCGCTTGGGATCAATGAGCGCTCGCAGGTTATCGAAGCCATCGGCAGTAACCACTCCCGCCGCAACCAATTCCCACAGAGCTGTTTCTACTTCAGCTTTCAGCTTGTTGGTTCCGCGAACGATATCCGCAAAGAACGACGCTCCGCGCTGACGCAAAAAATCCAGAACCTGCCGCGCGCCGTCGCTTAAGCCGCGCGCTTCGGGCTGATCTGTGGCCGGATTTCGCGGCGTCATCCACCCGGCTTCCTCGCGGACGAAGAATGTAATCGGGGCCACGCTGGTGGGAATCACGCGCCGCTTGCCCGCTGCCGTATCTTCGAGAGTGGCTGGATGCGGCGACAGCCGGCCCCAGCCGACGGCTCCGGTCAGGCAGAGTTGATCGAGCCACTGGGGATCGTAGTTGGAAACACGGCGAGCGAGAATCTGACGCTCCCAGGCGTTGGCTGGAATCTCAAAGCCTTGCAGTTGGCGCAGGACATCGAGGGTGGCGCGCTCGCCCTGCACCTGCGTCCCCGGCGCGACGTGCTGCCAGCGCAGCAGCCAGCGCATGAATTGCGCCGCTGTCACCGGCTCAATTTGCTTGCGCAGCGTGGCGACGGTGAGCCGGTGAATACGCGCCAGCAATCGCCGGTCGCACCATTCAGTTTCATGTGGCGCGGGCGCGTCCGCCCGCGAAGTGGCGCCAGTGAAGTTTCCCCGCAGCACGGCGCCGCTGGCTTCCAGCCGCAGCAGCGCTTTCTCGATCTCCTGAGCTGGAAGGCCTAACCATGACCCGAACTGCGCAGCCGTCACCGGCCCCGAATGCGCCATCCATCCGTTCACCAGCGCCAGCAGTGCGTCATCGTAGGAGGGAACGGCTTTCTCGATTTCGGCGAGCGGCTGATCGAAGCGCGCTCCCGCAAACAGCACAGAAAAAATGCGCGCCCGCTCGGCCGCGACCCAATACCGGCGGCCATCACTGAAAGCCGCCGTCGCCCGGCCCGATCGAGCAAGTTCCTCGAAGTAAGCCGCCCATTCTGAGGTTGCGCCACTCATGTGGGGACCGCCGCCCTCGGCTGTCCGGTCGAACGAGGGCTGCGGTAATGCAATCAAACTGTGCAACACGTCGTGCAGTTCATCTGGATCCCTCACATCTGGCCGGGCTTCTTCCCGCACCTGCGCAATCGCGGTGGGATCCAGCTTGCCCACTTCCTCCAGCACCGACTCGGGTAGAATCCTGCGCATCTCCACTGCGCGGGCGCGTCTTTCTTCGAGCGGCGCGTCATCGAGGTAGGCATAGGGGTTCGCATTCAGGATTTCGTGCGAGAACTGTGACGGCACCGGCGTGTCCACAGCCACGCATCGAATGCGGCCGTCAGCGACCCCGAGCAGCAAACTCTTGAGTCCGTCAATATCCATCGCCTCGGTGAGCACGTCCTTCATCACTTCATTGACCAGGGGGTGATCAGGAATTTGAATGTCACCCACAATGTTTTCCTGGCACGCGGCAACATCCGGAAACACCGACGCCAGCAGGTCGTTAGAGCGCATGCGCTGAATTTGCGGAGGAACTTTCTTGCCGCTTTGAAAACGCAGCAATGCCAGCGCACGGTTAGCATCCCAGCGCCAGCGCGTGCCAAAGATGGGTGAAGCCAGGGCGGCTTGCTCGAGGATGGGTTGCACGGTCTCGGCGTTAAGGAAATGAAAAACATCGGCCAAAGGAAAGCTGTGTTGTTCCGCCAAAGCGATGTTCAAACCGTTATCCGTGGCTGCAGCTTGCAGTTCGAAGTTGAAGCTCCGGCAAAAACGCTTGCGCAATGCCAATCCCCAGGCCTTATTGATGCGCCCGCCAAACGGCGCATGAATCACCAGTTGCATCCCGCCGCCTTCATCGAAGAAACGCTCAGCGATGATGGTGTTCTGGGTTGGAACGGCTCCCAGCACGATCCGTCCTTGCAGAATGTACTCAATCGCCTGCTCCGCGCCGGAATCGTCCAGACCGCATTCTGCCTTCAGCCAGGCGACAGCTTCGGCAACTTCCGGCTGGCTGGGGGACATACCGATAGGGGAAGTGTTGGGCAGCATATCGCTGATCCGCTGGCGCAGATTGGCTACGTGCTGCGAAAGCTCTTCCGTGCGCGCCGGAGCCTCACCCAGCCAGAAGGGAAGCGTCGGCGGCGCGCCGTGGGCATCCTCTACCAGCACGCGCCCTGATTTGCCTTCGATGCGGCGGATGCGCCACGACATGTTTCCCAGCAGCACAATGTCATCGCGATTACTCTCCACCGCAAAGTCTTCGTCGAGCGTGCCGACCACGGTGCCTTCGGGTTCAGCAACTACGGTGTAAAGCGCGCTCTCGGGAATGGCTCCGCCGCTGGTGATCGCCGCCAGCCGTGCTCCGCGACGGGGGCGAAGTTTACGGTTTACGCGGTCATGATGAATGTAAGCCCCGTAGCGGCCCCGCCGCGCGGCAATTCCCTCCGAGAGCATATCGAGAAGCGATTCGTAGGTCTCACGCGAAAGACTGCGATAGGGATAAGCGCTGCGGATCAGATTAAGCAGCTCGTCTTCATCCCATTCTTCCGCCGCACAGCTCGCCACAATCTGTTGCGCCAAAATATCCAGCGGAGCATCCGGAATCATCAGGCGATCCAGATCGCCATGTTTGATCGCACGAGCCAGCGCGGCGCATTCTTGCAGCTCATCACGCGTAGTCGCGAAGAATCGTCCCTTGGGAGTCGCGCCGCGCCAGTGGCCTGAACGTCCCACGCGCTGCAGGGCCACGGCGATCGCCCGCGGCGAACTGATCTGGACCACCAGATCAACCGTGCCGATATCAATTCCAAGCTCCAGCGACGCCGTCGCAACCAGCACTTTGACCTTGCCTTCTTTGAGCTTGTTCTCCGCCGCCAGCCTCAGCTTGCGGGAAAGGCTGCCGTGATGCGCGGCAACATTATCGTCGCCAAGGCGCTCCCCAAGATGGTGCGAAATTCTTTCCGCGAGCCGCCGCGTATTGACGAAAACTAATGTGGACCGATGCTGACCAACCAATTCGACCAGCCGGCCGTAGATCTCGTCCCACATCTCGTTGGTGGCAATGGGCCCGAGCGGCGAAGGCGGCACTTCGACAGCAACATCAAGGGTCCGCTTGTGGCCGATGTTCACGATGACCGGCTCCGGCCTGCTGGTCCCGGTCAGGAAATGCGCGACTAGCTCGACGGGCTTCTGAGTGGCCGAAAGCCCGATGCGAACCGGTGGACGATTCGCCAACGCTTCCAGCCTCTCTAGTGACAAGGTCAGGTGTGCGCCGCGCTTGTCATCGGCCACCGCGTGAATCTCATCAACAATTACGGTCTCGACATCGCGCAAAATCGCGCGGCTCTTCTCAGCCGTCAGCAGGATGTACAGAGACTCCGGCGTGGTTACCAGAATATGCGGCGGATTCTTCAGCATCATCCGGCGCTCATGCGCCAGCGTGTCTCCGGTACGGACGGCAGTGCGAATCTGCGGCATCAGCAGCCCACGTTCGCCCGCCATCTGCAGAATCTCGCCCAGGGGAATTTCCAGGTTCTTCTGGATGTCGTTGCCCAGCGCCTTCAGCGGCGAGATGTAGAGAACCTCGGTGCGATCCTGGAGATCACCCGCCAACGCCTTGCGCACCAGCCGGTCAATGCATGCCAGGAACGCGGCCAGAGTCTTGCCTGAGCCAGTTGGTGCGGAGATCAGCGTCGTGCGCCCCGCAAGAATGTGCGGCCATCCCTGTTCCTGCGGTTCAGTGGGCGTGCCGAAGCGCTGGACGAACCAATCCCGCACGAGAGGATGGGCCCAGGCGAGAGCGGAGGGAAAGGAAGACATTGAGGATATTTTAGCTGGAAAGTGGAGTTTCGTAAAATGTTCGCCTACAGAGCCAGCGTTATCCTGACGGCTTCTTCAATCCGCGCCATGGCGTTCTTATCCAGGCGACCGTAGTATCCCACGAACCGCGACACCTGAATCGCCCGAACCTGCTCCGCTTTGGCGACGCTATCCATTTTCAGCCCGCCGGAGCCTCTAGACAGGTGCGTGTGGCTGGGATAAACGCGCTTCACATTGGAAGCATCGGTAATCGGAATCACCACCACGACGGGGCTGTTGGCATTGATGGAATCCCTCGTGAGCACGACCACAGGCCGTGTGCCGGCCTGCTCGCTGCCCTCCGTGGGATCAAGCCGGGCGCTGAACACATCACCGCGAGCGGGTTTTGGCAGGACGGGTCTTGGAGTGCTCATGGGCGTCGTCGGTCGCGTGCCAGGCTTCTCTGTCGCTCGGCTCGAATTCTTTCATTAGAGCGATCGAGTCGCGCTGATAATCCGGATCGTTCGCCATCCCGGCGAAAGCCTCGTCAATTTCAGACTCCGTAAGCTTGTGCAGCTTCTCTTTGATCGCCTGCACCACAAACTCATTGAAACTGGGAACCGCCTCCGATTTCTTTATGGCCGTCTTAGTCTGGTCATAAATGCCTCTCGGCAGGCGGATGGTCGTGTTCTGATATTGCTTCCTGCGGGCCTCTGGCATGGGCGGATGCTCCCCTGCAAATCTTAGGTGCATCAATGATAGCATATTCTCTATCATTTTCCCTTGCAGAAGATCCGATGCTTGCCTCCGGGTGATCAGGTCGGCTCTGTCCCGCTGAGGCGTCGGAAAACCAAGATGCTAGAATCGCCTGCGATGCCCAAAGGACTTTCCGCCAAATCTCGCGCCAAGAAGATAAAGCTCATCCTTTTCGACGTGGACGGCGTCCTCACCGACGGAAAGCTATATATCTTTCCCGCTCCCGCCGGAATCGAACAGACTGTCCTCGACCACCCCGGCAAACCTGGAGGGCAAGGCGGATTCGGCCTCGTTGGCCAGACTTTGATCGAAGCCAAGGGCTTCCACGCGCATGATGGCACCGCCATTTCTTTGGCGCGCCTGGGCGGCATCAAGACCGGGCTGATCACCAAGCGCGTCTCTGAAACCGTTGCCCTGCGGGCCCGCGATCTCAAGCTGGACCACGTGCATCAGGGCATTCAGGACAAGCTCACGGTGTTCGAAGAAATCCTCAAAGAGGAAAAGATCAGCCCCAGCGAAGCCGCTTTCGTCGGCGACGATGTGATTGATCTGCCGGTGATGCGTCATTGCGGATTCGCGGTGGCGGTCGCCAACGCCCGCGCGGAAGTCAAACATGACGCTCATTATGTCACGCCCCACTCCGGCGGCGATGGCGCGCTGCGCGACGCGGTTGAGTACATTCTGAAGGCGCAGGAAAAATGGAAAAGGGTGGTGAGTGAGTACATCTGCGAGAGGAGTCCGAAGAGAGTCTCAGGCTCTGGGCTTTAAGCTTGAGGGCTCAGAGGCTGCAACCGGATGCGACATGACCGGCGGGTTCAAGCTAACAGCTAATCAAAAAACCCACCGGTTGCCTGCTTGGGGCGTGCTCGGGTCGACAACCGATGGGCTACCGTTTCTCCTTACTCACCCTGTTGCTTTCAGGAGTATTTCAACTTAAAAACCCTGCTCCCAGAAAAAGTTTCGCGAAATTCGTTTTTTTCTGGTTTCTCGGCCATCCCCATCAAGGCCGGATAACTTACTGGTTTGATGGGGCTTATTCCGGGATTGCTGGGGGCCGCGAAGCCATCAGTTGAGTAAATCGGGCATCTTTGCGTATTCCGGCAAACTCGGCATCTTTGAACACTCCGTCAATTCCCTTGTAACCCTCCTCCAGGGCCCGCCGCAGATAGAGTAGAGACCGGTCGCTATCGCCGACCTTGGCAAATAGTTTGGCCAGCACATAATCAAAATGTGCCCGGTCTTCCGGGGACGACATCTGCGCCGATATGCCATGGTGAGAAGAATGCTCAAAAATGTCGGGATCAATCTTTGCCGCCTGGGTATAGGCTTCGCTGGCCTTGTCGAACTCCTTGCGGGAAAAGTATGCCGCGCCCAGATTGCTATAGAACGACGCCGAATCCTGGCGCAGCGTGATCGCCTTCTCGTATTGCTTGATGGCTTTCCCGTCCTTCTTTTCCAGGTAGAAGATCACACCCAGGTTGTTATAGGCGTCGGCATCCTCGCGATCCAGCCGTATAGCGCGCTCAAAATCCTTTCTCGCATCGTTATAACGCTGCAGCATCAGTTCCGTGATGCCGGCCTTGTTATGGATCTGCGCTCTGGCCGGCGCCTTCGCCATCGCGTCTCGGTAGTAGTCAATCGCATCCAGGTAGTCTTTCTCCCCGCGTAACTCGTCTGCCTTTTTCTCTAACTCTTCGGCGGAGGCCCCGGGCGCCGGGGGTTCGGCGCGCCGCATGGGGGGCGGGCCGATCTGGACCTGCTCGGAAGGCATACTCTGCCCCTGCAATGGAGATGCTGCGCATACAGCCGAGATCAGCACGCAAGATAGTGAGTAGAGACGCATAAGCTCACCTCCTAGAAATGTCCTGGCGTTCGAAACTTTGCGTAACCACTGCCCCCGATCAATGCGGATCAGTTGCGCCGTTGTTCGGCGGCGGAGCCGAATGGTTAGACGACTTGTCATCCTTAAAGATACCCGCAATCTTGCCCAAGAGTCCCTTTTTCTTCTTGGGGTCCTGACCGGAAGCGTCCGTGCTTTGGCTCTGTAGGCGCGCCTCACCCAGTTTGGACGGCGGCAATGCCTTCTCGCCCCCTAGCCCGAAGATTCGCGAGAAGAACCCCTTCAGGCCCGTGGACTGATCGCAGGTCTGGTTCGGCTCCGTCCCGGCAATAAACGCTGCGGTATAGGTCTCTGGACAGGAGGGCGTGGCCAGCAAGTTGGTGACTTTGTCCAACTGCACATCTACCACGCCCGCGGGCTGAGTGAACGGCCTCATGGCGGCGTATTGCGGAATGGTTTGCGCCTTTTTCATGAATTCCGTCCAGATCGGCGCCGCACTCTGAGCGCCGGTCAAACGGAGATCGCTATAGTCATCGAATCCCACCCAAACCACGCACAGCAGGTTGCTGGTATAGCCGGCGAACCAGCCATCATGCGAGCTGCCGGTTTTGCCTGCTGCCGGCGCTTCGAATCCCCGAACGCGCACGGCCGTGTAACCTAAACCAAAGTTCATCACGCCTTCCATCATGTCTGTCATGACGTAAGCCACTCGCGGATCGAGCACCTGGCGCGGCTCCGGCTTGAAGTCCAGAATCACGTCTCCCGCCGCGTTACGCACCGAATTGAGCATGCGAGACGAAAGGCGTACACCGTTGTTGGCGAAGACGGTGTAAGCCGCGGTCATTTCCAAAGGCGTGGCGTCATAAGCGCCGAGCGCCATAGCAGGGGTCGGTTTCACCGAATTGATACCAGCGGCCCTGGCCAGATCGGCGACTTTGTCGTACCCGACCACCTGGGCCAGCGAGACGGTCGCGTTATTCAGGGACATGGCCAACGCGTATCGCGCCGTAACTGCGCCGTGATACTCCTCTCTGTAGTTTCGTGGCTCGTAAATCTGGTCGCCGTAGGCAAACGTGCCCGGCTGATCCTGCACGATGGACGCCGGGGTTAGTACCGGATTTCCGCCGTCAATCCCGGTATTGATAGCCGCAGCATAAACAAACGGTTTGAAGATTGAACCGGTGGGCCGTTTGGCAACGGCGTGATCAAGCTGGCTGAAACCGTAGTTGCGCCCGCCCACCAGAGCCAGCACTTCTCCGGTATGTGGATCCATGGCCACCAACGCGACCTGCGCTTCCGGACCCGGTTCGACCTTGGTCTCATACTTGCCCGGGGCGACCTTGACCCGCTTCGCCCGCCGCCGGTTTACTTGCTCGTCCACCAGCTTGACGCCGGCCTCCACTGCCTCGGCCGCGGCTCTCTGCAGATCTGGATCAAGCGTGGTATAGATGCGATACGATTGTTCGTTGAGTTCCCGCTCATTCAATTTGCTGATCAGCGTGTCCCGGACAAGATCGACGAAATACGGAGCGTCACTAGCCTCCACATTGGGAGGCGCAAGCTTCAACGGAGTCGCTTTCGCTTTTTCCGCCTGATCCTTGGTGATGGCGCGGGTTTCCACCATGGTATCGAGCACAACATTGCGGCGCTCCAGTGCCCGCTCGGGATGCCGATAGGGCGACAAATAGCTTGGCGCCTGAATCAAACCCGCAAGCAGCGCAGCCTCGGGCAGCGTAATGTCCTTTAGATCCTTGTTGAAATAAGCTCGTGAAGCCTCCGCGAAGCCGCTGATGGTGAATGATCCGCGTTGCCCCAGGTCCACCCGGTTGGCGTAAAACTCGAAGATTTGCTGCTTGCTAAACCTATGCTCCAGTTGTATGGCGATCATCATTTCCACGATCTTGCGCCTGACCGTCTTCTCCGGACTCAGGAAAAATGCCCGCGAAAGCTGCATGGTGATGGTTGAGCCGCCCTGCTCGTGGCGTTGGTGAGTAAGATCTACCCATGCCGCTTCCCCTAAGCGGACGAAATTGACCCCGTTGTGCTCGAAGAAGCGCCGGTCCTCGATGGCGAGCACGGCATCTACCATTACCTTGGGAATCTCGTCATACTTAACCACCTGCCGTTTCGAACGTTGTCCCGCGTCAAACAGCGAGGTGATCATCTGGGGTTCGAGCTCGTAAGCCTCCAGCTCTCCAGATTTGCCGGTAATAGTTTCGACCTGACCATCCTGTATGCGGATCGTCGCCGGCTCGGGGCTGTGATAAGACTGCGGTCCGGGAGTGATCTCAATCCCGCCGGTCAGCAGCCGGTAGCTGCCCATGGGCGATTGACTATCTTTTTCCCCGTATCCCGCATGGCGAAGCTGCGCCGCAATTTGACGCGCCTCGCTCTTGTCGCCAACTCTCACAGCGCGGGGAATGGCGTAGATTCGGGCTGAACTGCTGAAGACGGGGCTCTTGAACCGCTCTTCGATCACCCGGTCGTACTTGATGTAGTAGTAGGAATACCCGGCGCAGAGGATGACTGCAAGGGTGACAAAAATCGCAAGCGCGATTCTGACGATCGGGTCGCGGGGCAGTCTTTTCTTACTGCCTTTCGCCTTTTCCGTTCTTTTCGGGATTCTGATCTTAATAGCCACGTTGGATTAGGCGGAGGCGACCCCTCCTACTTAGACGGTCCAGCCTGCAGATTCTGTTATCCGAGGCCGAAGAAATTCCCAGCCAGGCATCGTGTTTCCAGCCCAGCTATCCTTGAGGATGCTTCATTTTACCGCGTTCTAACGTGGATTCCGGTTGGTAGTCAGATACGGGGACGGCGTCGTAGTGCAAAACGCTACGGCGATGTCCCCGGCCAGGTGCTTTAGTCGGTGACGGCGAATGGCGCGTTAAAGGCTAGAGAGACGGGCAAAGCCAGTACAGTGGATGTCAGGGCCCCGGTGGACGAATTTGTGCTAAAGACGTCGAATGCCGCACCACTACCGTCAACGCAAAACATCTCGCTGCCGGTTTGCTCGAAGTGGCAAAGATAAACTGGCGGCAGGCTGGTGAACGGGGAATCCGACAGCTCAGCCAGCGTGCCTGCGGTGAGATCAAGCGAAAAGCCTTCGGGCACTTGCAGAACGCTGCTGGAATCTGTGCCGAAGTTATAGACAAAGGCAGCCACCGGACTTACCGCAATGTTATACGGCGCATAGGTGGTGGGAAATGGAGAGCTAGAAACTGGCGACGGCACTCCGGTGCCCGATTCGAGGGCAAACACATAAAGGTTGTCGTCAGACGGGTTGCCGCTGGCTCCAACCAGGTACGCACCGGTTGATTCCGCTCGAACCCCGGCGACTCCTATCGAAAAAGGGCTTCCGGGGATGGGAGTCAGTGCTCCGCTGCTCTGATCAAAGGAGAAACCAGCCGTGGGTAAGCTGGCATCGCCCTGGCTAACGTAAAGGTACTTGCTGGCTCCATCTACTGACAGATTGTAGCCGGAGACGACGTTGAACGCTGCAAACGGTGATCCGGGACTTTGCGTAAGCTTCCCGGTAGTCGCGTCGATCTGAAAAGCAGAAACAAGGTCACTGGTCGAATTCGAAATGAAGAGGAAACGGCCCATATGGTCAGCAATAATGGTATCGCCGGGTGTTGTGGTCGGAAACGGGCTGCCCGGAATGAGGGTCAGCGCGCCCGTGGTGTGATTGATCGAGTATCCCTGAACCACCGATGAACTTCCCTGAGGAAAGTACAGGAATTGCTTGTCGGCAATGACCATGTCTCGCGTATCGGCTCCAACCGTCACCGCAGGCGGCGTGTAGCCGGAGAGCGCAGCAAACGTGCCGGAGGTGCTGAGGCTTGCTCCCTGGACTGCGCCGCTCCCATCAACGTAGTAGAGCAGTACGCTGGTGGTAGGCGTAGTACCGCCGCTAGTCCCGCAAGTGGAGGTTATGGTCGTGCCGCCCCCGGTGCCGGTGCTGCCGCCACTGCTGCCAGAAGTTTGTGTGGGACAGCCCGAGCCGCCGCATCCTGTTGAAACCAGCAAAACAGCAAGGGCCATTACGGCTAAGGGAGCAACCTGAGCTCGAACTTTCATGCCATCCTCCAATTACCAACCAGTGCAATATGAAACAAGTGCGTCACGGCCAGCTATTTATCGCGCGATCAAAGGCTTTCCGCAACCCGAGATCTGCGTGGGAATGCACTTTTCCCGATGTTAGGCGGTTACCGAAAGCGGAAACAAGATTACTAAGGTGATCTCCAAGAACCGTAATGTTCCCAGCGCCAGTGTGCGCTAGAACGGGCTCTTATTGTCAGTAGAGGGATCGAAGTGCAGATCGAGAGGATATCCCGGAAAATCCAAATGCACGGTGTAGGGCGCGTCAATCATCAGCGCACCGGTTCCAATCGTGCCGGAACGATGAACTTTGATCTGTTCCTTGGTTACCGGGACGCTGTATTCCTGGGCTTTCTTGAAGATGGTTTCGCGAATTTCCTCTTCCGACTTGTTGTTGTAGGTGCTGATGGTAGCCTCGTTCTTGATAGCGTCGGAGAACTCGTAATTCGAGTAGTAAACGGGAACCAACTCCGCGCCCAAATACAGGCCGGCAACCACGAAAAAAAGGCTAATAGCTATTTTGACGGTACCCATAACGCGCTCCGCTCGGGGCCGCGCGCATGAAGAATCCAGCTAGCGCGCCGGCCGCAAAAGCTCATGAAAATGATCGGTTATTGAGGCGATGCTAACATCGCGTATCTCCCGAGTCGAGCGTTGAACCAGTTCCACAGTACCTTCGGTAACCTTTTTCCCTACGGTTACACGAAAGGGTATGCCCACTAGGTCAGCGTCTTTGAACTTGACCCCTGGCCTTTCGTCCCTGTCGTCAAGTAACACGTCGTAACCTTTGGCTTCGAGGCGCTGCGCGATATCTTCGGCAGCCGCCTTTACGGCCTCATCCTTTATGTTGGCCGGAGTCACTACGATGTCGAATGGCGCAATCGCTGATGGCAACCAGAAGCCGTTCTCATCGTTACTCTGTTCAACCGCGGCGGTGAGGATGCGTTCGATGCCGATGCCGTAACTCCCCATGATCGGCGTGACTTCTTTGCCGTTCTTATCGAGCACTCGAGCGCCCATGGACTCGGAATAGCGGTAGCCCAGCTTGAAGATGTGACCAATTTCGACCGCGGTGTCAATGCGCAGCGGAGCACCGCAATTCGCGCAACCTTCGCCCGCGGTGATGCTGCGCAGATCGGCGTAGGCAGTCGGATGAAAATCCTTCCCTGGCGTCAGATTCTTCAGGTGATAGTCCTCTTTGTTGGCGCCCGCGATCAGATTGGTGCGGTTCTCGAGGGCCTTGTCCACGAGGAGGACTGGAAGCTCAGCATCTTTTTTCAAATCTATCGCCCACTGGATCCCTATCGGCCCCAAGTATCCAGCCGGAGACTTAAACAGCGCCTTGATGTCCGCTTCCTCCATGGGCCGCGTTTGCGTTGCAACGGTGGCATTCAGCTTGGCCTCGTTGAGTTGGTGATCGCCTCGCAGTAGCACGACAATCGCCCGCGATCTTGTCCTGCCCGTTTTCTCGCTTTTCTCGTCCACCATCAACGCCAGCGTCTTGATCTTGTTTTTCGGTGAGACGCCGAGAAATCGCGCCACGTCTTCAATCGTCTTCTGCCCCGGCGTGTGCACTTCGAGCGGTGTGCCGTCGCCTTCGGGCTTCAGGTCTTCCACCGCTTCCAGTTTCGACGTGGCTTTTTCCATGTTGGCCGCGTAGTTGCAGGCATCGCAGCTCACAATCTGATCTTCTCCGGCGGGCGTGCGCACCATGAACTCGTGCGATTCCTTGCCGCCCATTGCGCCCGAATCCGCCTCGACGACCATGTACTTCAGCCCGCAGCGGTCAAAGATACGGCAATACGCGTCGTAATGTCTCTTATACGAGGCGTCGAGCCCAGCGGCGTCAATATCGAAAGAGTACGAGTCTTTCATCATGAACTGCCGCACCCGCAGCAGCCCGGATTTCGGCCGCGGCTCATCGCGAAACTTGGATGCGATCTGATACCAGATCTGCGGCAACTGCTTGTAGCTGCGCAGCTCCTTGCGCGCGATTTCGGTCATCACTTCTTCTGCGGTAAAGCCGAGCGCGAGGTCGGCGCCCTTGCGGTCCTTCACGCGGAATAGGTTGTCGCCCATCAAAGCCCAGCGGCCGCTGGCTTCCCAAATCTCCCGGGGATGCAGCACCGGCAGATAAAACTCCTGGCCGATCCTGTCCATCTCCTGGCGGACGATGGCAGTGATCTTGTTGAACGACCGCTGCCCGAGAAACAGATACGAGTAGATTCCGGCGGCGAGCTGGCGGATGTAGCCCGCCCGCACCAGAAACTTGTGGCTGGCAACCTCGGCGTCGGCCGGCGCCTCGCGCAGGGTAGGGATAAAGAGTTGTGACCAGCGATGCATAGAGATGATTCCTGTGGAAGTGGAATTGGCTATTGTAAATGATGGAGCGAGAGGAACCAGATTGCGGCAGCGGGAACCAGCCATACTCATCACAACGATGTAGCTGGCCGACTCTATCCCGCCAATTGCTTGAGAATCTCTTTCCCCAGCTTCTGCGTCTCGCCGAAAAACTTCTGATATTCGAGGAATAGCCGGTTCAGTTCCAGTGATTTGTCCGCCGTAAGCTTCTTGCGCAGGATCATATCCCGCACGTGCACGGGGTTAGGCAAGGTTGCGTCTTCTGTCAGTTCTTCGAGCGCCGTATTTGGATCGTAATGGTACATAGATTGGCTCAATTCCTACATCATCTCTGTTCCCCACAAATCATGCAGGTGAACAATACCCTCCACCTTGCGGCTCTGATCCGCAACCACCAGCGAGGTAATTTTTTTCTCTTCCATCAACGCCAGCGCCGTCGCCGCGAATTCGTGGGCAGTTATGGTCGCCGGATTTCTGGTCATGCATTCCGCGGCAGTTAGATCCAGCGCGTCTTTGCCGCGTTTCTCCAGCAGCCGCCGCAGGTCGCCGTCGCTGATCACTCCGACGAGCTTCCCGCCCTCGATCACCGTTGTCACGCCCAGCTTCTTGCGCGACATTTCGTAGATCACATCCTGAAGCCTGGTTTGTGCCGTGACCCTTGGCACAGCGTCACCCGTGTGCATCAGCGACTCCACGCGAGCCAACCGTTTGCCCAGCTTCCCTCCAGGATGCAGGTTGGCAAAATCTTCTTCCTTGAACCCTCGCTTATCGCTGAGCGCTACCGCCAGCGCGTCTCCCAGCGCTAGCATGCACGTCGTCGAAGCTGTGGGCGCCAGCCCCAAAGAGCAGGCCTCCTGGGCGATGGAGCAATCGAGAGCCACATTTGCCGCCGCCGCCAGAGTGGAGATCGCCGATGCTCGTGTGGGCCCGGCCGACTCGCCCGCGCGCGGCGGAACCGCCGCCTTCTGAGGCAAGCCGCAAATCTCATCTCCCGTCATCGTGATGAGTGGCACCCGCAACCGTTTGATCGTCGCCAGCAGGCGCAGTATCTCCTCGCTTTCGCCGCTGGCAGAGAGCGCCAGCACCACATCGCCTCGCACCACCATCCCCAAATCCCCGTGAACCGCATCCACGGGATGCATGAACAATGCCGGCGTTCCCGTCGAACTCAAAGTCGCGGCGATTTTGCGGGCGATGATGCCGCTCTTCCCCATCCCAGTCACCACCACTCGCCCCACGCACCTGTAAATCAATTCCACCGCACGATCGAATGCCTCAGCCATCGGCCCGGCCAGCCGGTCGGCCAGCTCACGTAGTGCTTCGGCTTCAATCCGCACCACGTTCTCGCCAGTGTTCTTCATGGAAAGAGAGGATGTTACCACGCGCCCGCCACCACAGCACCTTGCTTCAGAAATGGTCGTCCACCCGGTGGCTTTGCTCCGGACGTTGCCCCAGCACAGCGAGGCCCCTGGCTTGAATGGCGCGGTCCCAAGGTCCGGCTTGCCAGTTGTCGCGCTTCTTCTCAGGATGAATCCAAGGCGGCAGTGTGATAAACAGATTGCGCGCCGTCGCCTGGGCATAGGGTTCGTACTGGGCGCGTAGCTTGGCCAGCTTGGCTTCGAACTCAGCCCCCGAGTCCACGCCTGCGCGGAACTTCAAGCCGCGCTCCGAGAGCACCTGACGAAGTTTGACCAAATCCTCCGGCGGCAGCCGGTCGCGAGCGGAAGGATCGTAATTGGCCCTCACAACCTGCGCCAGGTCCACCACCGCGTGCCGCGCCATGGCAAATGTCAGCTTGGCCTGATCGCTGCGGATGCTGTCTACGCCGGCGATTACCAGGGCGGTAGCATCGAGAATTGTCGTAAGTGATCCCAGCCACGACTGATTATTGTGCTGCGAGCGGAAGAAACTCAGCGCCGGGTAGGACAAGTGGCTCTCCAGCACCTCCGCCGACCAACGTTCCCAATCGCGAAAAATCTTGTCCAAGACGTCCTGTTGAGGGGAGGCGCCGAATCTTGCCAGCAGTTCGGCTGCGGTCGGCGGCGATCCCGCCCGCGCATCGAGCAGTGAAATCTCAATCTCGCGCCGCGAAAACGACGAATAAATGGTTGGAATGTATCCGATCACGAGACCCAGAAAGCCGAAGCCCGTTCCCGCCTCCAGAACCGAAAGGAAGCGGGAAACCGCTGAAACCGGAACGATGTCGCCATAGCCCAGAGTGAAAAACGTCTCGCCGCTGTGATAAAGCACCCGGCTAAAGGTAATCGGCTCGTTGTTTAACTGGACGTGCTCCCCGGCCCCGAACTGCAAGGTGGCAAAGCCGAAGATCAGAGCAATCGCCCACAAAGCCAACAACAGGAGCAACGACAAAGGCCCGAAGTAGCCGAGAAAGTCCTCCCGCCTCGATGCCCCGGTGACTCTTTCCGCCAGTCTGCGCCACGGTCTCCAAGTGTTGCGGTAGAACCAGTTGGACAGGCGGAAATGGCGCTGCACACGGCGCGGCAAGACCACCGTCTCAAACGCGTCCAGCAGGACCGCGAAGATAATAAGAATGCCGGCAATGGTGGCGAAAACATGCATTGCGAAATGGATGTTGCTGAGGCGGGAATAGTAGCAGATTTAGTGCTTCAAAAGGGGATTCAGGGGGATAGATGCGCTTCCGCCACGGCCTCGTGCACCGCCAGCAACTCCTTCAATACTCCGCGCAGTTTGGTTGACTCTAGCGCGTTCGCGCCATCGGACTTGGCTTGTTTGGGATTGTCATGCACCTCGAGAAAGATTCCATCCACTCCAGCGCCCACCGCAGCACGGGCCAGAACAGGGATGAACTCCGGCTGCCCGCCGCTCACTGCGGCATCGTCCTCATCCCCGTGAGTGGCCGATGGCAATTGCACGGAATGGGTCGCGTCGAATACCACCGGCGCGAACTTGCGTATGACGCTCAGCGAACGCATGTCCACCACCAGGTTGTTGTAGCCGAAACTCGTTCCGCGTTCGGTAACAAAAACTTTGTCGTTCCCCGCCGTGCGGCATTTCTCCACAACGTGTTTCATATCCCAGGGAGAAAGGAATTGCCCTTTCTTGATGTTGACCGCGCGCTCACTCATGGCGGCGCTGACCACAAGATCCGTCTGTCGGCAAAGAAACGCCGGAATCTGCAAAACGTCGGCTACTTCGGCGGCCTTGGCTACATCGGCGGTTTCGTGCACATCGGTCAGCACCGGCACATGAACTTCATCTTTTACTTTTTTCAGAATACGAAGTCCCTCAGCCAACCCGGGTCCGCGAAAGCTGCGAATGGAGGTGCGATTGGCCTTGTCATAGGACGCCTTAAAAATAAACGGAAGGTTCAGGGAGCGAGTCACGCCCTTGATGATCTCGGCCATGCGAATGGCGTGCTCTTCGCTCTCAATAACGCACGGGCCGGCAATGAGAAAAAGATTTCCTGAGCCAATGCGAACGTCGCCGACTTGGAAAGGAGAAATCAAAGCCGAACCTTTTACCGCCGAGCACGCGGAGACCGCCCAGACAGACAATACCAACCAGTTTAGAAATCAAGTATGCCGCGAATTTTCCCGGCGTACTCCGCGATCTCGGCGGTAAAACATCTACCGGCTGGCCACTTTTTGCGGCCGATGAAACATTTCCACTTCGGCAGCCGCTTTTTCCGCCCGACGCTTCAAACCATGCTCGTAGGCCGCGCCCACGAACGTTTTGAATAAGGGATGAGGCTCCAGCGGCTTCGACTTGAACTCCGGATGGAACTGGCAACCGATGAAATGCGGATGATCGGGCAATTCGATCATCTCCACGTAGGTTCCATCGGGGGTTGAGCCGGAAATTCGCAGGCCACCGGCCAGCAAAGGCTCTTCGTATTCGCGATTGAACTCATACCGGTGGCGGTGGCGTTCGCTGATTTCGAGCTGGCCATAGATCCGGTGTGCCAAGGTTCCCGGCTCGATTTTGCAGGTCCACGCCCCCAGCCGCATCGTGCCGCCAAGTTCTTCTACTCCGCGCAATTCGCGCAGCTTGTAAATAACTCGATGCGGCGTGGAGGGATCAAACTCGCTTGAATTCGCATCCGCCAGACCACAAACGTTGCGCGCAAATTCGATGCATGCCGTTTGCATCCCCAGGCAAATTCCGAAGTAGGGAACTTTATTCTCCCGCGCATAGCGGATGGCCTGCAACATGCCTTCAATACCGCGCTTGCCAAAACCTCCAGGAACCAGGATTCCGTCGTAATCCTGCAACTGTTCCTGGCAGGCGCGGCTTCCCGCTTCCAGCCCCTCGGCCTCAATCCAGTTCACGTGCAGCTTCAGGTTATGAGCCAGAGCGCCGTGAACCAGCGCCTCCTTGAGCGACTTGTACGAATCTTCGTACTCTACGTATTTGCCCACGATCCCGATCGTGACCTCGGCCTTTGGGTTATAAACGCGATGCACGATTTCTTCCCAATCTTTCAGATCGCGGTCCTTGGCCTCCAGCCGCAGATAGCGCAAGACCAGCGTATCCACGCCTTCACGCGAGAACACCAGCGGCACCTCATAGATGGAGGCAACATCCTTGGCGGTAATCACCGCCTCCTCCTCCACATTGCAGAACGAGGCGATCTTAGACTTGATCTCTTTGGACAGAAAGCGGTCGGTGCGGCACAGCAGGATGTCGGGCTGAATTCCAATGCTCAACAGCTCCTTAACTGAGTGCTGCGTCGGTTTAGTCTTGAGTTCCTGCGCCGCCGCAATGAACGGCACCAGCGTGACGTGCATAAAGAGCGTATGTTCCCGTCCTAATTCCTGCCGCATTTGGCGGATCGCTTCCATAAAAGGGAGTGACTCGATATCGCCCACCGTGCCGCCGACCTCGACAATCGCGACGTCCACTTCCTGCGCCACTTTCTTCATCGCGGCCTTGATTTCATTGGTAACGTGGGGAATGACCTGCACGGTCTTGCCGAGATAGTCTCCCCGGCGTTCTTTGGCGATAATCTGCTCGTAGATGCGGCCGGTAGTCCAGTTGTTGTCGCGGGAAAGCCTGGCGTGGGTAAAGCGTTCGTAGTGCCCAAGGTCGAGGTCGGTTTCGGCGCCATCGTCGGTGACGAAGACCTCGCCGTGCTGAAACGGCGACATGGTGCCCGGGTCCACGTTGAGGTAAGGATCGAACTTCATCAGGTTGACCTTCAGGCCACGGCTCTCCAGCAGGCAGCCTATAGAAGCCGCTGCCAGCCCCTTACCCAGAGAAGACACCACTCCGCCCGTCACAAAGATGTACTTTGCCGACATTGCTTCCTCGCCCTAAATTGTCTTTGGAATTTCGTGCAGATGGGGTGCACGATCAATTATGCCAGACATCGCCGCGGAAAGGAACACCGTTTTTCAGGTCAGGAGCTTGGGAATGCTGTGGCGGAAACCTATCTCAGCAATTCGGCGACGACCGCATTAACGTGAATCTGGGTGGTGTCGAGCAGCGGGATGCCTCGGGCCGTTTCTTCACGGAAGATAAGGGAAAGTTCAGTCCCGCCCAGGATCAAGCTGTCGATTTCATCTCGTTCCTTCATTCGATCCACAAAGGTCAGCAGCCTCTCCCGGGTGTCCGGCGAAAATACGGCAGGTACCAGCTCGTTCATGTAGATTTCGTGGATTGAGACTTGTTCACCCGGCTTAGGCACGATCACTGCAATGCCCTCGCGGGAGAATACCTCGGGGTAGAAATTCGCCTGCATGGTGAAGCGTGAGCCCAGCAAGCCGGCTTTCTTTAGTCCTTTGACCTTGGCCTCGGCACACGTAACTTCGACAATGCTGGTCAGCGGGATGGGAGATCGGCGGCGCAGTTCTTCAAAAACAATATGCGGGCTGTTAGCAGCCACGATGGCGAAGCCAGCGCCTGCTGCCGCAAGCCTTCGGATTTCTTCAATCAGATAGTCAGCGGCATCGCCGAGTTGGTTGGCGGCAATGGAGTCCACCAACTTTGTCAAATTGATGCTGTTGATAATGATCGAGGGATAGCTGCCATCCGCTCGCGCCTCACGGTACCCGGCGATGATCCGGCGATAGTACTCGACCGTGGACTGCGGTCCGGTCCCTCCGATGATCCCTGCCGTCTTCATTGGTCTCTCCTTAGCCGCCGCGCTTGCCGAACGACCCGGCGTGGCCAAAGCTTTCCGCCGAGTTCATAATTAGGTCATGGAATGGACCTGTCGGGCAAGCGGGTCGCCTTGGCTGCGGGCTTTGGCAGTCTTCTTGTGCCTGGCCACGTGCAGTGGCTCTGCCCAGGATCTCGCCAAGCGCCTCATCCTGAAAGATGGCTCCTACCAGCTCGCCACCAAATGGGAAGTAAAGGGAGATCGCATACGCTACTTCAGCGCCGAGCGCGACCAGTGGGAGGAGGTGCCGGATGCGCTGGTGGATTGGGACGCCACCGCTAAATACGAGAAGGATCGCGCCACCATCGTGCCCCCCGAGGCGGTTGCGCTGGACAAGGAACTCGCCGCCGAACGCCAGAGCGAAGATGCCAAGACTCCGCAGGTCGCTCCTGGCCTGCGGTTGCCCTTCGACAGCACTGTCATGCTTCTCGATACCTTCAACAATCAGCCCCAGCTCAACGAGCTTGACCAGCAAGGCGGGGCGCTCGACAAGGACGACAAACCGAGCATCCTGCGCTCGACCATCGACCCGCTCGGCAGCCGCAAACAAAACATTGAGATCGAGGGCCCGCACTCCCGGGTGCAGTCGCATGTCACCTTGCCTGCAATCTACGTGAATCTCAATCAGGCTACCGACGCAAACATCCCCCAGGGGGCGCAGCAAGCAGAACAACCCTGGGACCGTTTCCACATTGTCCGGGCGCAGGAAAAACACAACAAAAGAGTTGTGGGCGCGGTGAAGGTAAACGCTCTGGGGAAAGTCAGCCAGGAGCAAAGCTTGGTTCCGACGACGTCAGAAAAGCTGGCCGGCGGCTGGATCAAGATCACGCCGACGGCTGCGCTGCAAGCAGGAGAATATGCCGTGGCTGAAATGCTGAGTAAAGACCAGATCAACGCCTATGTTTGGGATTTCGGCGTAAACCCGGCGGCACCGGCTAATGTCGGCGCCTTGCTCCCCGACCCTTCCAGCCCGCAGCCGCAATCAGGCAAAGCAAAATCTATAAACCACTAAGGACACGAAGTCACACGAAGGGGGAAGGTTTCCTTTGTGATCCTTCGTGGTTCATCAGGACACTGCCAACTTTCCCGCTTCCTCTTGAATGCGCTTCCACGCTTTCTCCACGTGACGGAAAGCCGTATTCGTTTGCCCCACGCAGAAACGTAACGTGGTGCGATCGTTCAGCCGGGTGTGCGTCAGGTAGAGATCACCGCTGTGGTTCAGGCGATCCATGAGCGTTTGATTCGCTTCGTCCCCGCCTTTGTGGCGGAAGCAAACCAAATTCAGCGGAACCGGCGCCGCCAGTTCGAAGCGATCGTCATGCTTAACCCATCCCGCAAACTGCTGCGCCAATTCCACGTGGCGGCGAACATGATGCTGCAATCCTTCGATCCCATAATGGCGGATCACAAACCACAGCTTGAGCGAACGAAACCGGCGCCCCAGGGGGATTTGCCAATCGCGATAGTCAATCACTGCTCCGGATTCCGTTGCTTTATTTCGCAAGTATTCTGGCAGCACGCTCAAAGTCTGGATCAGCGCCTTCCGATCCGCGACCCAAAAGCAGTCACAATCGAAATTGGTGAACATCCATTTATGAGGATTGAACGCGTAACTATCGGCAAATTCGAGGCCTTGGTGGATATGGCGAAATTCCGGACAAAGCGCGGCAGTGCCCGACATGGCAGCGTCAACGTGCAGCCAAAGATTGTGCTCGCGGCAAATGCGTCCAATTTCCGGCACCGCATCGATCGCGTTCGAAGATGTAGTACCCACGGTGGCGCAGACAAAACACGGAGTGAGTCCGGCGCTGCGGTCGGCTTCGATTTGCTGCGCCAGCGCTTCCGGCCGCATGGCGAAATTTTCATCGACTTCAATCAGGCGCAGATTGTCGCGGCCGATCCCCGCAATCTGTACATCTTTTTCAATCGACGAATGAGCCTGAAACGATGTGTAAGCCACCAGCTTGCCGTCGCACCCGCGCTGGTTGCTTGCGAACTTGGTAGCGCGCTCCCGCGCCGCCAGCAGCGCGCACAGCGAAGCGCTGGAAGCAGTGTCCTGAATGACGCCACCGCCCGTGCTTGTGGAAAGAAACTTCTCCGGCAACGCCAGCATGCCGGCCATCCAGTCAAGCACGTGGGTCTCAAGTTCGGTGCATGCCGGACTGGTCGCCCACAGCATGCCCTGCACTCCCAGTCCCGACGAAAGCAAATCGCCAAGAATAGCGGGAGCCGAGGCGTTGCATGGAAAGTAAGCAAAGAAGTTGGGCGATTGCCAATGCGTCACGCCGGGAATGATGAGCTTTTCAATGTCGGCCAGGATGGCATCGAACGGCTCGCCCCGCGCCGGCGGAGCCGCAGGCAGCGACGCCCTCAACGCGCCAGGTTGCATGCGCGAGAGCACGGGATAAGACTCGATCCGCGAGTAGTAGTCGGCAATCCAGTCCACCACCGCGTAGCCGTGGCGGCGGAATTCTTCCGGCGTCATGTGAAAGGATTTCTCGTCAGGCATGAGCTCTCCGTGTCAGATAATGCAGTGTCAAACAATCGAGGATAAACCACCAAGGACACGAAGTTAACGGGACCCGTGGAGACGAACGGCTACCCGCCAGACAATCACGCCAGACTCATCGACCTCCGCACCCGCCGCAGCGCCCACAAGGCAAAATGTGTGGTCAGCAGGATGGTCCCGCCGCCCAGAGAGCAGCCGATGGGAATCAGCCACCAACCCAGCAGTTCGCGTTCGTCGGCAGTGCCACCCGAGAAGCCTCCCACGTGCAAGGAATAACGAGCCGGATCGTTTGACATCCAGAGACCCACACCGTGCGGATGAAACGGCTTGATGAGTGCGGCGAGAAAGAACGACACGCCGAACGAATATCCGATGATGCAAACTATGAAAACCGCGAAACCCATGACACTGAGCGTGGACCAGTGGAAGACGCTGCGCAGTATCATCCACGGCGAGCGGCTGCTCTCAGCCCGCGAAGCCAGATTCTCCGCGACATACAGGGCTGCGATCTGTTCGGGACGCCCCAGTTTGTCCAAGACGGAATCAATCGCGGCATAGTCACCTTGATTCGCCGGTCCGATCCGCTCCGCGATATGCCCGCGAAGCTCGGTCAAAATCTCGGCGACTTCCGAATCGGGCAGGCCACGCAGGCCGGCGCGGACTTGTCTCAGATAGGCATCAACATTCGGTGCAGCCATCTTAACGTTCCTCCTTGAGCAGGGGTTTTAGCAGATCGTCCAAATTGGCGGAAAAGCGCGACCAGATCTGCGCCATGGCGATCGCGCGCCGGCGTCCGGCGGCGGTGAGACGATAGTATTTCCGGGGATGCCCGAGTTCCGCCTCCACCCACTCGGCATCGAGCAAGCCCTCTGACCGTAAACGGCTGAGCAGGGGATACACCGTTCCCTCCGTGATGACCAACTCGGATTCTTTTTCCAGCACGCGCAGGAGCTCCAGCCCATAGAGCCGTCCGTCCCAAAGGCTTGCCAGGATTGCCAACTCCAAACACCCTTTGCGAAGTTGGACCTCCCATTTGTCCACGGAACCGGAGTTGTCAGGGTGAGGGACGGCCATGCCCTATACTATGCATTACATAGTATAATGCTGTCAAGGGCTATTTTCTTCGTGCGCCTAAGGAAACTCTGATCAAGTTGGTTCTAGTTCGGTTGTCGAAGGGTTGGGCTTCAGCTGTGCCGTGCGACCGCTGAATATGCGGTTTAGGCCGCCGGTCGCTCCGCGGTGGTTCGCTCGTGCCGCACTTTCTTTTAGTAATCGGCTCCGTATGCCAGCAGTTTTGCGGCTGCGGTTGATGAATTTGGGACGCCACCAGAAGGCCATGTCCGTTGCGCCCGGCGGGAAGCGCCCTTATACTGAAACTGATTCATCTTGCCGGAAGACGCGTAGCACCGCCGGGATGAGGGAGGACCGTCTTCAGCAGTAGCGAGGACACAATCCGGGTTGCGGGGACCAAATCAGCAGATCAACAAAGCTGGCCGGTCTCGTGGGGTAGCAGTATTGCTGCAGGCCTTTTCGCTACGTTGTTCCCTTCCGATTGCCGTCTCTGCGGTACGTCTCTGACAAACATTTCGCGGCTGCCGGTTTGCGAAGAATGCATCTCCGTGATCCAACCCATCGGCGGGGTTCTTTGTTCCATTTGTGGCGAGCGCCTGCCCCTGCCTTTTGGTCCAATT
>Ga0210394_10001086_pt1 | contig 46443 bp, 40 predicted proteins | sample IncBWC12MmetaG_FD_160121 | JGI IMG/M metagenome (GOLD analysis project Ga0210394, IMG submission 160121) | Forest soil microbial communities from Barre Woods Harvard Forest LTER site, Petersham, Massachusetts, United States - Inc-BW-C-12-M | ecosystem: Environmental > Terrestrial > Soil >...
CAAATCCGTCAACTCCAATGCCGAGATCCTCGGCGAGTACTGGGGTGACCCCTCACCCTGGCTGGACGACGGCGCGGAGTGGGATAGCGCCATGAACTACAACGGCTTCACCCAGCCGGTCTCGGAGTGGATCTGCGGTGTGGACTATCACGGCAACAGCGCATCGATAAACGAGAGCTCGCTCGATAGCTGGTTGCTTGGCACTCGTGCGGACATCCCGGTCAACGCCCAGGAAACCGCGACCAATGAGCTCGGTTCGCACGACACCGAGCGGTTTGCGACACGCTGCGGCGGCGATATCTGGAAGACTTATCTCGGGCTAATCTTCCAGTTCACCTATATCGGTACGCCCACCATTTACTATGGGGACGAGTACGGCGAGCAGGGTGGCAACGACCCGGACAATCGCCGCACTTTCGACTGGACGCAGGCAACCACCAGTAATACCGCCGTGGCGCTGACGCAGAAACTGATCTCGATCCGCAACCAGTATCCCCAGCTGCGGACCGGGTCATACAAGACCCTGTTGGTTGACACCACGAACCACATCTACGCGTTCGGGCGCTGGGATGCCAATCACCGGATCGCGGTGGTGCTCAACAACACGCCGAACACGGAAACCGTGACGATTCCCGCATGGCAGCTAAGTATGGTGAACGGATCGTGGGTGACGGATCTGCTCACGACCAACACCTATCAGGTTACCAGCGGGAGTCTCACCGTGACAGTCCAAGGACACTACGGCGCGCTTCTCGAGCAGTAGGGACTAGCACAACGCACGTACCGTCCGCTGCGGCCACCCCGACTCGATATTCCGGGGTGGCCGCGGCACACTGGAGTGGCTGCTGGCATTCCGCGCGAGCGGAGACGCGAAGCCTTTGGCTCCTATGTCCCGCGGGCGACTCCGTGGTGTTGGAAGGGCTGACCGTTCACCGTCCATGCGGTGACTTGCGACTCTGGGGTTCACTCGCTTCCATTCTTGCCCTTGAGGACGCGTTGCTGTACTTGCCGGGGTGCCGCGCGCCTGATTCTCCAAAGCGTGGGGCATCAAGCGGGATCGAACCGACGACCTGCGGATTGAAAGACGCCCATCCTGCTCTTTACGACTCTAAGCAGCACACCGGCCCTCACACTAACTCTGTGATTTCCGGAACTGACTACGCTCCTGACGCTGCGTCAGAAAGTGTGCCGTGGTGCCGCGGCGAGTTAGTCATTGCACCGAATTTGCACCGAAACTCCGTGCGAATTTTGTGCGCAGCAGGCAGTGGATCAGGAGGATGCATCGCGTTCGCGCAAATCCCCTCGGACCAGCGGCTGAATGGCGCGCTCAACTTTCTTACCGATCCTCTTGCTGGCGATTTCGAGATCGTACTGTGTCTGCAAGTTCTGCCAGAGCTGCGCAGTGGTTCCGAAGTAGCGCGCCAGCCGTAGCGCCATCTCGGCCGTGATCGCCCGGCGACGCCGCACTATCTCGTTGACCGTCGGAGCCGTCACTCCAAGCTCCATCGCAACCCTATACGAGCTGAGTTTGAGCGGCTGCATGAACTCATGCCGCAAAATATCTCCGGGATGCACCGGACGTAGCTTCTTCGTTGCCATGCGCAATGCCCTCTATTAGATCCTCAGTGGTAGTCGACAATCTCAACGTCGAAAGCGTCCCCGTCCTTCCACTTGAAACAGACACGCCACTGCTTGTTGATCCGTATGCTGTGTTGCCCCTGCCGATCGCCCATCAGCCGTTCAAGCTGATTCGACGGAGGAATCATGAGGTCGCGCAGGTCAGCGGCGGCGTCGAGGTATTTCAGCTTCTCACGCGCTCGCTGCTGTATCCGTCGGTCGAGCCCCTTCACAAACTCACCCCGAAATCCGCCTGGGTTTCCTTGCTCCTGAAGGTTCAGATCACCCAATAATATTAACGTCAAGCGTTAAGACATGAGATATGACCGAAGCGAACCGCAGACTAACGGATTACTAGTCCGGGAATCTGTTCGCTACCGCCTCCGGCACGTTAGCGCCCATGCGATCGCGACCCTGTGCCGGTGCTCCGTCACTGATCCAAAACAGGTTCCTTTCTGATTGGCACCAACGACACCCCGGGCGACGTCGAGCATTGGCTCTTTAGGCGAAACGCGGATTTTCCGACGGACCGCAATTGCCGCAGCGCATCACTCGCGGCGCCAGTTTTGGCAAGGACATTGCGCGCACGCCGAGGAAGGGCAGCAGTTTGCCCAAACTGACAACCGGCGCGACAACACCGGCGGCTTCGGTCTATGCTGCACCGCAAGAGTTCCGCAAATGATCCAGCGCTCACATCTTGGTCCACGCGAACTAGCCGCCTGGAACGAAGGGTTAGCACGTCTTGCTGCTGCTGTCGGTGAGGCAGCGATAAGCGGCGCACTTGCCGCCGCGCTGAAAGTCATTGTCGATTTCGACGCGATCTTCCTCGCGACTCTGCACCGCGATGCGCCGCCGACCGTGCACTATCACACCGGCACCCGCGAACCGGGGCCTCGCTACAACGAGGGGCCCTATTTACTCGATCCGTTCTATATTCACTTTCTCAACCGAGGTGTCGATGGGTGCTATCCGTTGAGCGAATTGGCGCCACAAGGTTTCCGGCGCAGCGAATATTTCTCGATTTATTACCGGCACCTGGAAATCGACGATGAGTTGGGGTTGCTGGTGACTCTTGGCTCGAAGTCCTGCGCCCATGTCTCGATCATACGCAAGCGCGGCGCCCCGCGTTTCACGCGCCGGGATTGCGATTGGCTCAAGGCGACCGGACCGCTGACCTCCGAGGCGATCCGACGCATCAACGCGACGCTCGCCCCACCGGCCGAAGATGCGTCGGCCGTGCATGACAGCCTGCATCGCGCGTACCACAGCTTTGGCGCCTCCGTTCTCACCGAGCGCGAGCGGCAAGTAACGCACCTGCTGCTGCAAGGCAATTCGGCCAAATCGATTGCGCGCTTGGCCGACATTGCTCCTGACACTGCGCGCAATCATCTCAAGCACATCTATTCAAAGCTCGGCGTCGCCTCGCAGACGCAGCTGTTTGCCTTGTTCTTTCGCGTGCTGGAGCACGTTGAGCCGGGCTTTGATGGCGACCCGCTCACGCGCCTTGGATCGGTCGACTGACCCATTTGGGCTATATTGCCCGTAGCTCCTGACGGCCACACTGCGTCCCCTAACGAGTAAGGGGGCGATCATGGGCCAATCCACGATCTTCACGGCGCAGCGGGCGCAACCCCCGTCCAATCACGATCCGGACGAGATCTGGCGTGACCAGAAGGCGTATTTCCACTACCCCTTCGCCCACTTCGATGGCCTAACGGCACGCTCATCATCTTGAGGTGAAGGGCGACATGACCATTCGCGGTAAAACTCATTGGGGATATGACTCATGATTGATTCGAGGCAATCGCAGAGTTGGAGCCATCGGATATCCTTACCGGCACTGGCTGTGCTGGTGGCTTTGCCACTCACAGCCCTTGCGCAGACCGTCGCGCAGACGAGCGCCACCTCCACCGCTAACTACCCACTGGAGGAGATCACGGTCACCGCGACCCGCCGCGAGGAGCGCCTGCAGGATATCCCCGTCAGTGTTACCGCCATCACGCCGGTCCAAATGGACGCTCAGGGGCTGCGCAGCATCGACGATCTAATGCGTCTCGCCCCCGCCGTGACCTTCGAGCGTGTCGGCGCGACCGCCGATAACAATTTCAATGACGAAAATACCAATATTGCGATACGCGGCATCGATTCGAATGCCGGCTCGTCGACGACCGGTATCTATGTCGACGACACGCCGATCGTGACTCGCCATCTATCCTTTGGCACGGTGAACGCGTTCCCGGTGCTCTTCGATCTCGACCGCGTCGAAGTGCTGCGCGGGCCTCAGGGCACCTTGTTCGGCGCGGGATCGGAGGGCGGCACGGTTCGCTTCATCACACCGGATGCGGGGCTCATCGACTATTCCGGATATTTTCGCGATGAAATCTCGACGACGGCAGGCGGCGATCCAAGCTACGAAACGGCTGGTGCCATCGGAGGGCCGATCGCCGATGGCGTGCTCGGCTTCAGGGTGAGCGCCTCATTTCGGCAGGACGGTGGGTACGTTGACCGCGTGACCTACGATCCCAACATCTTGATCGCAAACGGCCCGACCGATTCGGGCCCGACCCAAGTGACCGGCACGACCTATAAGGACGCGAACTGGCAGCGCACCGCGACGGTGCGGGCCGCGCTGAAGTGGGCGGTCGCCGACAATCTGACGGTTTCACCGTCCTTCTACTATCAGCAGCTTTACATCAACGACACCTCTGTTTTCTGGCCCTCGCTATCCAATAACGGCCAGCCGACCAGTGGCGATTTGTTCAATGGCGCCAACGCTCCGACTTCGAGCTTCGACCCGTTCTACGTCAGCGCGGTCAAGATCGACTGGAACCTTGGCTCGGTCGCGCTGACATCGAATACCTCCTACTTCTCTCGCGGTCAGCATGGAACGAGCAACTACACACCATACGTAGACTTAATCTATCTCGGCACCCCTTACGCCAACCAGGTGAGCACCGCGTATTTCACCGACAAGCAGAGGAACTATAACGAAGAGATTCGGCTGCAATCCACGGATACCAGCTCGCCCCTGACCTGGGTCGCCGGGCTGTTCGCCACCAATATGTACGAGAACACCACTGAGATCATTACGGCCGGTGAGGTCATCGCTACGGTGCCGCAGTTCTTCACTACCGCCCCCGGCCTGCCGTACACGCCCTTGCCCGGCGGCGTGATCTACTACCAGAACCCGTACAGCGAGACCGATCGGCAGGTCGCGCTCTACGGCCAACTGGACTACAAGATCACCTCACAGATCAAGTTGACCGCCGGCGTCCGCGCCGCCAGCGATAACACTTTTGGGCGCGTGTATTTTACCGGGCCATTCGAAGGCGGAACGGTGACCGCGGGAAACAACAGCTTCACCGAACACCCGGTCACGCCGAAATTCGGACTCGCGTATCAGCCCAATAGCAGCAGCCTGTTTTATGCGACCGCCGCCAAGGGCTATCGGGTGGGCGGCTTCAATACACCGGGGATAGGGTTGGACCCGTTGTGTGGTGCGAGTGTGGCCGCGCTTGGCCTGACGCCCACCGGGCTTCCGTCGCAATACAACTCCGACTCTTTGTGGAGCTATGAGATCGGTAACAAGCAGACGCTGCTCGACGGGCACCTGCAAATCGACTCGAGTGCCTTCTACATCGATTGGTCACAAGTCCAGCAAGCCATCTTTCTGAGTTCTTGTGGGCTGGAATTCACCGCCAATACCGGCGCCGCGGTCAGCAAGGGCTTCGATGTCGATATGCGTTACAGCGTGGCGCGAGGCTTGCTGCTTGGGCTGCAGGGCGGTTACACCGATGCCTATTACACCAAGACAGTGCACGCTGGAACGACCGATGTCGCTAACTCAGCGGTTGTGACTGCCGGCGACAAGCTGGCGCCGGTGCCGTGGACGGCCGATGTCTCTGCCGAGTACTACTTGCCCGGATATGAGGTCGCGGAGCCCTATTTCCGCGTGGACTACCAATATTCCGCGTCGCAGAGTGGCCTAACTGCCTACCAGGACCCCGCCAATGGCATACACGACGCGACCATCCCAGGTACCCCCGCGACCAAAGACCTGTCGCTCCGCGCCGGATTTCGGCGGGGACCGTTGAACGTGTCGTTGTTCGGCAGCAATGTGCTGAACTCACTGCCGGCGCTAACGGTGTCACGGGATACGACTTTCTCATCCCTCTATTACGAACGCTCATGGCGGCCACGCACACTTGGTCTCACTGCAACCTATCGCTTCGGACCTTAGCTTGAGCTCAATGGGGCAAAGCCGCAGTGGCCTGAGTCAGCAAGGAAATGAGAAATGACGGCCTGACTTGCCAAGGCGCGTCAGACTCTCGGGAGAATGGTGCGGACGGCTCGCCACATCGATCACCGTCAAACATTCCAGCTGCTGCCCATTAGCGAAGGCGTCGGAGACGGAATAGACCCACGCCTGGTTCGCACCTGTGGGCGATTGCCGCGGACGACTCCCCCATTTGCCTGGCAGAACAATGCCAGTGTATGAATCTGCGAGAATCGGCTTTGCGAGACTTGCTGATTAAAGAAATCGGCTGATGAGTCTACCGACGGACATGATCATAGCATTCAGCCTGATCGCCCTCTTTTTCCTAGCAGTGATTGTGGTGCTGCAACGGGCGCATATCAGCGACAAGTCTTTCACCGACTACGCCGTTGCTGACCGATCATTCGGGGCGGGTTACCAAGCGATGTCTTTCCTCAACACTTGGTGGCCTGGAAGCATCTTTCTCGCTCTGACGGGGCTTGCCGTAAGCGACGGCGTGACTGCCTTTTACATGCCAATCTATAGCTTGCTGACCGTTGTGCTGATGTACGTCATGACAGAGCGCGTGTGGTTGTGGGGGAAGCTGTTCGATCTCAAGACGCAGCCTGATCTGTTCGCACTCCGCTATAACTCGCGCATCTTCGCTATCACCGGCTCGGTCATCGGCATCATCTCGGGCGTACCTTGGCTGGTGCTTGGCTTTAGGGGTCTCGGGGAGCTTTTCCAAGCCCTGTCCCTGGGTGCGATTAACGCGACCTCGGCCGTGATTATCGGCGTAGTACTAATGGCGATCCGCCAGTTTTGGACCATCCGCATGGGGATGCGCGGCGTGGTGATCTCCGACATGTTCCAGGGAATTGTGGCATATGTCGGTGGCAGCCTGCTCATTCTGGGTCTGATTGCTTGGCTGATAAGCTCTCATGGATTGAGTGTCATGGCTTTGCCGCCACCACATCTTGAAGCACCAGGGCTTTTTTCGACAGTCGGACCGCTCTATTTCTTCTCCATCATTTTCAGCGGAGTCATCGGCGGCTGGTGCTGGCCCGCCACCTTCATTCGCCTTTACACCGCGGATAGTGTACGCAGCGTGCAGCGCGCAGGCGCCATGGGTGCGCCGCTCTCCCTCCTTTTCTCAGTCGCACTGGTAATTCTGGGACTCCTCGCTAGCCCACTGCCGGAAGTTGCCAAGACTCCCGATTTGGCGTGGTTCACGCTCTGCCGAATGGCAGGCGGTCCGCTGCTGCTTGGGCTAGGTGGCGTAGTTGTCCTGGCTGGAACCATGGGCAATGTGGACGGCAACGTACAAGCTTGCGGGGCACAAATTGCGAACGACATTGTGGGCTCATATTTCAGACTCGACCACAAACGAGCGGTTCTCAGCGCTCAGATTGGCATGCTGGTGATCACGCTGCTTTCCGCTTGGTTGGCGACGCGAACAATCTCGCATCTCGTTACTCTCGCTATTCTGTCCTATCAAGGCATCATGCAACTCGCAGTGCCGCAGTATCTTGGTATCTTCTGGAAGCGCGGCAATGCCATTGGTTCCCTCCTCGGCACATCGGTGGGCTTCGTCCTTGCCGTCGGCTTGCAGGCGACATATCCCGACGGTATTGCCTGGGCTTGGGGACTGAGCACCGGCGTTCTGGCGCTTGTAGCGAACGCCGCGGTGTACGTCGGCTGCGCTGTGCTGTTCCCGCATGCCGACGAAGAACGCCAGCGGGTCAATGATCTTTTTGCACTCACTGACGGCCAGTTGACGAACCCCGCTGCCGTCGCCGCCATCGCAGTCTAACTTCGCTATTCAGCGCAATGCTTCGAACCGCTCAAAACAAAGAAACTGGATCTCGTCCGGTGCCCAACATGTCGACCGTTTCCAGGCCCCGCGCGGCTTATATATGGATCTGGTTTGCGTTTGACGCATTCCTTGCTCTTTTTCCACCGGTTTACTGGGTAGCCGCCCAGCCAAAGCCGAAACTCTTCGGATTACCCTGCTCGATCATCTATTTCTGCGCCCTCGGAATCTTCATCACAGCAAGTCTTCTTGCCGCATATCGGGATGACGAGAGACGCGGCGCGTTCACCGGATTCTGAGGTAGAAAGATGGCAACAGGTTGGCTCTGTCACGAACTCTATATGTGGCACGACACAGGAACCTCGGCTGGCATATTTCCGCCTGGACTCAGCGTACAGCCGGGTTCGCACTACGAGAACGCCGAATCGAAGCGCCGTTTTCGCGGTCTTGTTGAGGCTAGCGGGCTTCTCGAATACCTCAAGATCCTCAAACCACGCCTCTCAGCTGAAGATGAGATCAACCGCGTTCATACGCGTGCCTACATCGAGAAGATAAAGTCATTGAGCGCGATTGGCGGCGGTGACGCCAGCCATCTCACCCCGTTTGGGCGAGGAAGCTTCGAGATAGCCCTCCTTGCGGCAGGGGGCGCAATCACCGCCACCGATGCCGTGATCAAGGGCGATGTGTCGAACGCCTACGCTTTGGTGCGGCCGCCGGGTCATCATGCCACTTCCGACTTAGGTATGGGCTTTTGTCTTTTTGGGAATGTCGGTGTGGCGATCCGCCACGCTCAGGCGGCCCATGGTTTGAAGCGCATCGCCACCGTCGATTGGGATGTGCATCACGGCAATGGAACGCAGGCAATCTTCTATCACGATCCCCGCGTACTGACGATTTCGCTACATCAAGACAACCTGTATCCGCCGGACTCAGGAAGTTGCGAGGAAAACGGCGAGGGTGATGGCAGGGGATACAACATCAACATCCCTCTGCCGCCGGGATGTGGCAACGGCGCGTATCTCGAGGCATTCCGTCGCGTCGTGATCCCGGCTCTCCATCGCTTCAAGCCAGAACTCATCGTCGTGCCATCAGGTTTCGATGCGGCGGGCGTCGATCCTTTGGGCCGCATGATGGTCTCGAGCGAAGGTTATCGTGAAATGACGCGCCTACTCATGAAGGCCGCGACAGAGCACTGCCGCGGCAAGATCGTCATGGTCCATGAAGGGGGTTACTCCGAGAGCTACGTCCCGTATTGCGGGCTCGCCGTCTTGGAGGAAATGTCGGGCGTGAAGACCTCGATCGAGGACCAATGGGCGCCACTGATGGCGAGCTGGGGCCAGCAAGCCTTACAGCCCCATCAAACAACCGCCATCGCGAGAGCGGAGCGACTACTCGACAACATTGCCTAGAACGCCGCTGGACGTGGGGCATCCTGACGTGACACCGACTGTCACCTGGAGAAGACGCGTGGCTTCCGATAACAGGCTCAAGTTCTACATCGACGGTGCATGGGTGGATCCTCTCTCCCGTACCATTCTTGATGTCATCGATCCCTCCACTGAGAAGCCGTTCGCCAAGATCGCACTCGGCTCCGCGGCGGACGTGGACCGGGCGGTTAAGGCCGCAAGAGCGGCATTTCCCGCTTACTCCCAGACTTCGCACATGGCTCGAGTAGCGCTGCTGAAGCGAATACTGGAGCGCTATCAGGACCGGGTTGACGAGATGATGCGAACCATCTCCCGCGAAATGGGTGCGCCGCTCAAGCTGTCGATTCAGGCGGGTATCGGAATCACGCACCTCCAGGCGCTGATCGAGAGCATGGAAACGTTCAAATATGAGGAACAGCGCGGAACCACTCTCGTAACGCGTGAGCCGATCGGCGTTGCGGGTCTCATTACGCCCTGGAACTGGCCCATCCACCAGATCGTGTGCAAGGTGGCCCCCGCGCTGGCGGCCGGCTGCACCGCAGTGCTCAAGCCGAGTGAGATCGCCCCGTTGAATGCAATTCTGTTCGCCGAAATTCTGCACGAAGCCGGCGTACCACCGGGTGTTTTCAACCTGGTTAACGGTAGTGGTCCGACCGTCGGCACCGCGATCGCATCTCATCCGGACATTGACATGGTGTCCTTCACGGGATCGACTCGAGTGGGGATCCTGGTGGCAAAAAACGCCGCGGATACCGTGAAGCGTGTCTGCCAGGAACTGGGAGGCAAATCGGCAAACATCCTGCTGCCGGATGTGGATCTGCGTGCGGCAGTGGAAAAAGGCGTAGCAGGATGTCTGAGCAATTCCGGGCAATCGTGTAATGCGCCTACCCGTATGTTCGTACCGGCCGATCGTCATGACGAAGCGCTCGTCATTGCGCGCCAGGCCGCTGAACGGGCCCGAGTCGGCGACCCTGCGGATCCGACCGTCGACCTCGGTCCGGTCGTCAGCGCCGCACAATACGAGAAGGTCCAGGGACACATCGAGAAGGCGATCGCCGAGGGAGCTGAACTGGCGACTGGTGGGCCGGGCCGACCGGCTGGCTTGAAGGCGGGCTATTACGTGAAGCCTACGATCTTTGGGCATGTGAGGCCTCAAATGACCATCGCGCGCGAGGAGGTGTTCGGTCCAGTGTTGGCAATACTCCCCTACACTTCCGAGGATGAGGCGGTCGAGCTCGCGAACGACAGCGCCTATGGACTGGCGGCCTACGTCCAATCGGCGGACCTAGCACGCGCGCGCCGCGTTGCCTCCAAGATGCGTGCCGGGCAGGTGTTCATCAACTATCCCGCGCGGTGGGATGCTAAGGCCCCCTTTGGGGGTTACAAGCAATCCGGGAATGGCCGTGAACAAGCGGATTTCGGCCTGGCGGAATTCCTGGAAACCAAGGCCATCCTCGGCTTTGATTCGTGACTTGATCGTCCAGAGCCCTCGCTCCTAGGCAGTCAGGAGATCCCGCTTTCTCAGAATGCGCAACGGGATTCCATACACGATGCCGGTCGCCAGCCAAAGGCCGCCGACGACCAACGCGAGATGACTCATGTTCGCCAATATGGCGACCGCGACGATGACCCCGCAGAGCGGTACCAGCCAGTGCGTGAACCAGTTGCGAGACCGCCGGCGCACGCCGAAATGGGCCATCACCGAGATATGCAAGAGCACGAAGCCAGTCAGCGCCCCAAAATTGACCACCGAGGCGAGCTGATCGAGCCGATTGCGCATCGCCAGAGCAGCGGCCAGGGAGATGGCCGTCGTCACCAGCATACCGACGTATGGGGTACCGTACCGCGCGTGAACCCGGGCGAGCGGCGCCGGCAGCTGTCGATCTCGCGCCATGGCAAACAGCACGCGAGCAACGCCTACCTGCATGGGTATGGCGTTGGTGAAGCCCACCACGACCGCATAGATCCAGGCAAGGGCAATGACAGCCCACGGTCCGATGAACTGCGCAGCGAGCTCATACGCGGCGAGCGCGGGATCCTTGATGTTGAAGCCTACGAGCAGATTGCCGCAGACCCAGCTGAACAGAACAAAGAACGCCGCCGCCAACAGCAACACGCTCATAATCGCGCGGCCGATGAGGCGGTTGTCCCGGCCCCTGACCTCTTCAGCCAAAGTCGAAATGGCGTCGAAGCCCAGAAATGACAAAATACAGATCGACGTTGCGGCAAAAATCCGCGCGGGATCGAATGCCGCGCTATCGAACAGCGGACGCAATGTGAGCGCGCCCGTGCCCTTGCCAGCGTGCAAGGCCACGATACCGAATACGCTGAACGTGATCATGACAACGAGCTGCACCGCCACGCTCACAGAGTTCACGCGCGAAGTGACCGTTACGCCAAACCAGTTGATTGCCAGTGTCACAGCGACCAGCAATATGATCCACACGGCCTGATCGATCTGCGGAAAGAGCTGGGTCAACGCCAGCGACATCAGTACATAGACAAGGGCCGGAATGAGAAGATAGTCGAGCAGAATCAACCATCCGGCCAGAAAACCAGCCATCGGGCCAATGCTGTGCCGCGCGAATCCATACACGGAGCCCGCACTGGGTACGGAGCTCGACATCAAGGCATAGCTCTTGGCGGTAAAGTACATGCAGACGCCGCCGAGCAGGTAGACGAGCATGATCAGGCCGTTCGACGCCCGCCAGACGAATCCAATGATGGTCAAGGGCGTCATCGGCGCGATGTAGCACAGCCCGTAGACGATAAGATCCCAATGACCGAGCTCGCGGCGCAGCACGCCGGCCGCTGGCGCAGCCGCGGCCTGAAGCGCGGGGCCACCCTCGGGCGCCGAATTGCTGGACAAACTGATGACCTGTTTCAGTTGTTGGCGCCGAATCACTAACGGTCAGCCACCCGGTTGACGAACCCCAAGAAGAATGCACGGGCGTTCGCCTCAAGGCTGTCGATGTGATAGCCGCCCTCCTGCACGATCACCGTCGGCAGATCGAGAGTCCGGATCATGGTGCCGAGGCGCCCGAACCCGCCGGTGGTAACGGCGACCTGCGACTGCGGATCGTCCTTGTAAATATCGAAGCCGAGTGCATGCACGAGCGCTTGAGGTTTGAAGCGCTCGAGCACGCGCACGGCATCGTTGACGCGCTCAAAGAACGTCGTCTCAGACGACCCGTGCGGCATAGGGAAGTTGACATTGCAGCCGTCGCCCAGGCCGGCGCCGCGCTCGTCTTCGTAGCCCGCCACGACGGGGTAGAAGTTGGTCGGATCCGCGTGAATCGACACGTACAGAACGTCGTTACGCTCGTAAAATATCTCCTGGAGCCCCTGGCCGTGATGCATGTCGGTGTCGAGTATTGCGACACGCCGATGAACGCTGCGTAGGGACTGCGCGGCAATCGCGGCGTTGTTCAGATAGCAGAAGCCGCCTGCCGCGTCCGCCCGCGCATGATGACCGGGCGGGCGGCATAGGGCATAGACTGCGCGGACGCCCTTGTTGACTGCGGCGGCGGCTGCAAGCGCGGTTTGCGCCGACCAGTAGGCCGAGCGCCAGGTGTGGGGGCCTATCGGACAGCTGCCGTCCGCCAGAAAGCGTGCAGCCTGCGCGAGCACGCCGCGCAGCGGGTTCGGATCGCGCACATAGACATTCGACACTACTTCGTCGCCCCAGTCGTCGGGCATCTTTTTCCACTCGCGATGCGCTTCTTCGAGGAAGCGCAGGAAGTGCTGGTCATGCACGGCTGCGATCCCTGCGATGCCGAGGTCAGCGGGTTCACGCACCTCGTGGCCGAGCGACTTCGATGCGGCAACGAGGCGCACCGCGCGTTCTGGAATCTCCTGTGGCGAGCGCATCCGCCCGCGCGATAGATACGTCCTTGGATGGTGTAACAGCTGTTCGGGATGGAAATAGGTCAGCATCGATGCATCCGTCAGTGGGCCGCGATAGATGCTCGAAGGAACACGCGCAAATCCAACTTCATTCTATAGACCGCGAGTGGCATTAGCCTGACCCATTTAGGCTATGTTCCCCCGCGGCGCTCCACAGCCAAACTGCACCCTCTGGACGATGAGGGGACGATCATGAACCAGGGCGCATCCAATCACGAGGCAGAACAGATCTGGCGTGATGACAAGGCGCACTTCGTTCACCCCTTTACCCACTTCGACAGCTTCATGAGGGACGGCTCGCTCATCATCACCGAGGCGAAGGGCGCCTACGTTTTCGATTCGCGCGGCAAACGCTATTTGGATGGGATCGGCGGCCTGTGGTGCATGTCGATCGGTTTCGGTGAAGAGGAGATGGTCGAGGCAGTGGCCGAACAGAGCCGGCGATTGAGCTTCTATTCTGCTTTCGTCAACATGACCAATTCACCCGCGGTGGCGCTCGCAACCAAGCTCGCACAGCTCGCCCCCGGTGACCTAAATCGCGTCTTCTACACCTCCTCTGGTTCGGACGCGAACGACACGGCGGTTCGGCTGATCCACTACTACAATGCACGGCGAGGCACGCCGGAAAAACGGCATGTGATCTCGCGCATCGGCGCGTACCACGGCAGCACCTATCTAGCCATGTCACTGAGCGGTCGAAAAAACGATCGCTCCCCGCATTTCCAGTACGTAACCGATTTCATTCATCACGTCTCCTGTCCCTATGTCTATCGCCGGCCGCCGGACATGTCGGTGGAGCAATTCTGCGATTACCTGGTGAATGAGCTGGAGGAGAAGATTCTGGCGCTCGGGCCGGACAAAGTCGCCGCATTTTTTGCCGAACCTATACTCGGGGCGGGGGGCGTCATCGTGCCGCCGCCGGGATATCACCAACGCACTTGGGATGTCTGCAAAAAGTACGAGGTGCTCTATGTCTCGGATGAGGTGGTGACTGCCTTTGGTCGCCTGGGTCGGTGGTTCGCGTCCAAGGACGTGTTCGGCATCGAGCCGGACATTATCGTGTCGGCCAAGGGCATTTCATCCGGCTATGTGCCGCTGGGAGCCGTCATTTTCAGCGACCGCATCTATGAGGTGATTGCTACCCCCGATCCGAACGGCTGGTTCACTCACGGATTCACCTATTCTGGGCACCCAGTCGCTTGCGCCGCAGGTCTCAAGAATATCGAGCTCATGGAGCGGCGCGATATCTGCGGCCATATCCGCAAGCTCGGCCCCTATCTGGAGCAACGGCTGCACGAGTTGCAGGGCCTACCACTGGTGGGCGATGTGCGCGGCAGCCATTTCATGATGTGCGTCGAGTATGTCGCAAATAAGAAGACCCGCGAGGTGTTCAGCGACAGCGTCAATATCGGCAAGCGTATTTCCGATCACTGCGAGAAGCACGGCCTGATAGTGCGGCCCCTGGGGCATCTGAACATCATGTCACCACCGCTGATCATGACTGAAGCTCAGGTGGATGAGCTGATCTCCGGCCTGGCGGCGGGTATCAATGCCGCCGCAGATGATCTAGTCCGCGCGGGTCACAGACTCGACTGACCGGTTGCCCGCTGAGGTAATTCCGAAAATGAGTCCGTCGGCGGATTACTAGTCCGTAGGCCGTTCGAAGGCGTGGACCAGGATCTGGGGTATCGGGTGACGGGAGCCCGAATCAAATGGTGAGCCGAGGTGAGTTGCACCGAATTTGCACCGAATCGAATCGACGTGATGTTCTTGCTTCAAGCGATTGATATATATGGGGCGTGTCGGGATCGAACCGACGACCTGCGGATTAAAAGTCCGATGCTCTACCGACTGAGCTAACGCCCCAGCGATGCACGAACGTGCCCCCCGAGTGGGGCGCGCATGATACTACAGTGACCGGTAGCGGGTTGGATCCGGCAGTCCCGCCGCCGTAAAGCCCGCGCGCCGCAGCCGGCAGGCATCGCAGCGCCCGCAGGCGCGCCCCGCCTCATCCGCCTGGTAGCAGGAAACCGTCTCCCCGTAGTCGACGCCGAGCCGGGTGCCCTCGCGGATGATCTCGGCCTTGGTCAGCGAGATGAGCGGCGCCTCGATGCGCCACTCGTGTCCCTCGACTCCCGCCCGGGTCGCAAGCTGGGCGAGGCTCGAGAACGCGGCGATGAACTCCGGGCGGCAGTCGGGATAGCCGCTCGAGTCGAGCACGTTGACGCCGATGAAAATCGCGCGCGCTCCGAGTACCTCGGCCCAGCCGAGCGCGAGAGCGAGCATCAGCGTGTTGCGTGCCGGCACGTAGGTCACCGGGATGCCGCTCGTCGGCTCCTCGGGCACCGCGATCGAGCGATCGGTGAGCGCCGAGCCGCCGATACCGGCGAGATCCACCCGCATGGTGCGGTGCTCATGCGCGCCGAGACTGCGCGCCACGCGCCGCGCGGCCGCGAGCTCGGCGGCGTGCCGCTGGCCGTAATCGATCGAGAGCGCATGACAGAGGAATCCGCGCTCCCGCGCGATGGCGAGCACAGTGGCGGAGTCGAGTCCGCCAGAGAGGAGTACGACGGCGGGCGGTGCGGGTGTGCTCATCACTTGCCCGGCACGTTGCCCCAGAGATACTTGTGCAGCTGGATCTGGAAACGCACCGGCAGACGGTCCTCCAGGATCCAGTCGGCGAGCTCGTGCGCCGGGAGCTGCTCGTGGCTCGGCGAGAAGAGCACCGTGCATCCTCGCGGGATGCCGAGCTCGGCGAGTTTCCCGCGACTCCACTCGTAGTCGGCGCGGCCGCAGATGACGAACTTGACCAGGTCCTGCGCTCGCAGGCTCGCGAGCTCCGGGTAGCGGTTGCGATGCTCCTCGCCCGAGCCCGGCGTCTTGACGTCGACCACGCGCTTGACGCGCGCATCGACCCCGGCGAGCGGCATCGCGCCGCTCGTCTCGAGCGAGACGCGCAGCCCTACATCGCACAGCAGCGTGAGGAGCGGCAAGCACGCCTTCTGCGCGAGCGGCTCCCCCCCGGTGACACATACATAAGGAGTAGCGAACTCGCGCACCCGCGTGAGGATCGCCTCCGGCTCCCACCACTCCCCGCCGTGGAACGCGTAGGCGGTATCACAGTACTGGCAGCGCAGCGGACAGCCCGTGAGGCGCACGAACACGGTCGGGATGCCCGCCGTGTCGGCCTCGCCCTGCAGCGAGTGGAAGATCTCGGTGATTTTGAGGCGCGACGCGCTCATGGCGTTGCTCGCCGCGGGGAGCTGCGCTACTGCGCGGGAATGCGCCGCAGCTTCTCGGTCGCGAGTCTCGCGTTATCGGTGCCCGGGTACTTCTGCGTCACGGCGGTGAGCGTCGCGCGCGCGGCGCTGAACTGCTTCTGCTCGAACTGCGTGAAGCCGAGCTTGAGCAGCGCGTCGGCCGCCTTGCGGCCGTCCGGCCACTTCCTGAGGGTCGCACGGAACGCCTCGGCCGCCGGATCGTAGTCGTGATTGACGTAGTAGGCCTCCCCGAGCCAGTACTGCGCGTTCTCGGCGAGCGGGCTCTGCGGGTAGTTGCCGAGGAAATCCTTGAAGCCGGTGATGGCGATCGAATAGCTGCCCGCCTTCAGCGCATCGAAGGACTGGTTGTAGACCGCCTGCTCGGTCGAGGACGGCTCGGCGCCGCCGCCCGCGCCAGCCGTTGCGCCCGCGGCCGCCGCTGCATTCCCCGCCGTGCCCGGCGCGCCGCCGCCGCCGGCCGCGACACTGCCGCCCGCGGTGCCGGCGCCGCCGCCCTGAGCGGCACTCAGCGCCCTCACGCGGCTGTCGAGATCGGCGTACAGATCGTGCTGCTGCTTGCGCAGCGCCGCATTATCGTGCTCCATCTGATCGACCTGGCCACGGAGCTCGCGCACCTCGGCCTGCGCGGCCTCCTGGTTCTGCGCGAGCTCGACCAGGCTCTTGTTGGCGATGATGCGCTCGAGCTTGGCGACCCGCGCGTCGAGCTCATTCAGCTTGATCTGCACCGGATCCTCTTCCGGGGTCGTCGCGCAGCCGCTGCCGAGCGCGGCGGCGAGCGCGATGAGAGCGAGGACGGGTACGCGGCGCACAGGTCTCTCCACGGGTCCTTAAGGCTTCGCCGGCACCGCGGGCTGGCCCGAGGGCGTCAGATAGACGATCTCGACGCGGCGGTTTTTCGCCCACGCCGCTTCATCATGCCCCGGGTCAGCCGGCCGCTCCTCGCCATAGCTCACAATGGTGAGCTGGCCCTCGGTGACGCCCTGCAGCAGCAAGGCGCGCCGCACCGACTGTGCGCGCCGGTCGCCGAGCCCGATGTTGTATTCGCGCGAGCCGCGCTCATCGGTGTTGCCCTCGAGGCGCACGCGCGCCTGCGGGTTGGCGGCGAGATACTTGGCATGCGCCGCCACCACATCGACGCCCGCGCCCTGGATCACCGCGCTATCGAAGTCGAAGTACACGACGCGGGTTGCGAGCAGGCCCCCCTGCGGCCCCGCGGTCTCGTCCTGGTTGCCGGCCACGCCGCCGGCGTTGGCTGCGTTGGCGCCCTCGCTCTGGGCGCCGGCGTTCGACTCGGTCGGCGCCGTGGGGGGTGCCGGCTTCACCGGCTTGCTGCCGCAACCGGCCAGCGTCACGGCCAGTGTTACCACGAGGAGCGCCAGGATCCGATTGATTGAGCGTTGCTCTGCCATTCCGCTTCTCCACACTACTCTCGAATGTCTCATGTTCCGAACGGCCCCCAGGCCGGATCGCAGACCGCGGCCTGCTGCGCCTTGAGGCGTAAGCCGGTGAGCCCGTCCACCGAAATCGTCCCCAGTGTCCCGCGGCTCGCCTCGCGCTGCGAATAAAGGAGTGTAGCGCCATTCGGTGCAAAGCTAGGCGATTCATCGAGATGGCCGTGCGAGAGCACCCGTACCGCCCCGCTCGCGAGATCCTGCACGGCGATGCGGTAGCCGCCGCCGTCGAGCGTCACCATCGCGAGTGTCGAGCCGTCGGCTGAGATCCGCGGGCGGGCATTGTAGTTGCCCTCGAAGGTGATGCGCTTGGGACGGCCGCCGCCGCTCGCGCTGATCTGGTAGATCTGCGGCGAGCCGGCGCGGTCGGAAGTGAAATAGAGCGAGCGCCCGTCGGGGGACCACTCCGGCTCGGTGTCGATCGCCGGATCGTCGGTGATGCGGGTGAGCCCCTGGGAGGTGAGGTCGAGAACGTAAATGTCCGGATTGCCGTTGCTGCCGCCGAGGGTCAGTGCGAGCTTCTTGCCGTCGGGAGACCAGGCCGGAGCGCCGTTGATGCCGGCGCGCGCCGACACCAGCCGCCGCTCGCCGGTGCGCACCAGCTGCACATACACTCCCGAGAGCTTGCTCTCGAAGGACACGTAGGCGAGCCACTGGCCGTCAGGCGACCAGGCCGGGGACATGATCGGATAGCGCGAGTCGAGGATCAGATGCGCGTTCTCCCCGTCCGCGTCGGCCACGATCAGCTGGTAGTGCTGCGCGGGCGGCGTGCCATCGATCGAAACGTAGGCGATGCGCGTGGCGAATGCGCCGCGCACCCCAAGAATCTTCTGGTAGATGGCATCGCTCACCCGGTGCGCGGCGTTGCGCAGCGCACTCGCGGGACCGGTGAAGCGCTGCGTCGCCAGGCGTACGCCGGTGAGCGTGTTGACGAGATCGAAGTCCACCGCCAGCGTGCCGTTTTCGAGCACGGCGAGCCGCCCGACCGCCACGTAGTCGCTCCCCACACCCTTCCAGTCGCCCGCGGCGATGGCCTCCGCACGCGTCGGGGTCGCCGGCATGCGCTCGCGCGGCAGTGCGCGAAAGCGCCCGCTGCCCTCGAGGTCGTGCTGCACCACGCCCGCGACGTCGAGGCCGCCGTCCGCCGGGCTCGCGGGTGCGAACGGCACGATCGCGATCGGGATGGGGTCGCGCACGCCCGAGGTGATCTCGATCTGCAGCGCCGCGTGCGCCACGGGCGCCTGTGCCGCGGCGATCGCCAGCACGGCCGCGAGCGACAGCCAGGCGCGCGGTTTAAAAAGCTCTGAGTAGCGGCGCATCGGCATCAGTCCGGCTTGAATTCGATCTTGAGATTGCGGTCGAACAGCGACGGATCCGGCGGCGGCGGGAGCGGCGAGGCGCGGTACACCGCCGCCTCGATCGACTCGCGCACCGCCTGGTCGCCGTTGCATTCCCCGAAGGTCACCTGCGTCACTTCGCCTCCCGCCACCTGGGTCACGTTCAACATACAGTCTATCCCGGCTTTGGCCGTCGGCGGGCGCAGCCACGCATGCGTGATCTTCGCCGCGATCAGCGATGCCCAGTTCGCCACCGCCGCGCCGTTGCGCGCGGCTTGGGCATGCTCCTCGGCCGCGAGGCTGCGCTTCAGGTCCGCCTCGCGCTCAGTGCGGTCCTGCTGGTCCTGACGGGCGCGCTCGGCCGCCGCCTTGGCCGCGGCTTTATCCGCCGCCGCCTTCTGCGCCGCGGCCTTTTGTGCGGCGGCCTTCTGCGCCGCGGCGGCTTTTTCCGCGGCCGCCTGGTCCGCCGCCGCCTTATCTGCTACGGCCTTCTCCTGCGCGACATGTTGCTCCGCCGCCTTCTGCTCTTCCGCTTGCCGCTGCGCGCGCTCCTCGGGCGAGGGCGGCGGCGGGCCCATATCCTCGGCCGGTGCCGGCTGCGGCGCCGCCGCGGGCTGCGGCGCCGGCTGCTCCAGCCCCTGGAGCGTGCGCGCGTCGATGACGCGCGCCTCGATGGGCGGCGTCGGGCTCGGCGGGTGCTGCACGCGGAACATCATCCAGCCGTACACCAGAGCCGCCGCCAGCGCGCCGTGCAGCAGCACCGACAGCATGATCGAAATCCAACGGTCGCTCGCACGCTGCACCATTACTACCGGGCGGTCAGCCGGGACGCCGCGCCGCCTGCGTCTGCGGCTCCGTGACCAGGCCCACCTGCTTCGCACCTGCCTGCTGCAGAATCACCATCGCCTCGACCACGCGCCCGTAGGCGATGGCCGCATCGGCCTTGACCAGCACCGCCCGCGTCGGATTGCCGCGCAGCGCGGCCGCGGCGCGTGCCGCGACCGTCAGGCTGTCGAGTGCCGCGCGCGGGTCGCCGCCGATGTTGAGATACAGCCGCCCCTGGCGGTCGATTGACAACACCAGCGGTTTGAGTTGCTGCGCCTCCAGAGGTTCCGCAGCGGCCTTTGGCAGCGAGACCTTAACCCCCTGGGTGAGAAGCGGTGCGGTGATCATGAAGATGATCAGCAGCACCAACATGACATCGATGTAAGGTACGACGTTGATCTCGCCCATCAGCCGCCGGCCGCGTGAGGTCTGGGCCATGTCAGCGCTCCTTAGCTGGCGCCGAGGCCTTCTCGGCCACCGGTGTGAGCGCGCCGCGAGCCGCGTAGCGCTGCAGGATGGTGGAGAACTCCTCGATGAAGGCGTCGAAGCGGATCTCGAGGCGCGTCACCTGGTCGGCGAAGCGGTTGTAGGCCACCACCGCGGGAATCGCCGCGAACAGGCCGAACGCGGTCGCCACCAGCGCCTCGGAGATGCCGGGCGCGACCTGCGCGAGCGTGGCCTGCTGGATGTTACCGAGCGAGGAGAAGGCGCTCATGATGCCCCACACCGTACCGAACAGGCCCACGTACGGGCTGGTGCTGCCGACGGTGGCGAGCGTCGCCAGGCTTTGCTCGAGGCGATCCACTTCTTTCAGCTGCGCCACGCGCATCGCGCGCCGTGAGCCCTCGAGCAGCTGTTCCTGGCCGGCGGCCGCCTGGCGCAGCCGCGCAAACTCACGAAAGCCGAACTCGAAGATGCCCGCCATGCCCATGGCACCTCCGTGTGACTCGATTGCGCGGTACAGCTGCGCCAGGTCGTCGCCCGACCAGAAGCGGGTCTCGAAGCGGTCGGCCTCGCGCCGTGCACGGCCGATGATGCGGCGCTTCTTGAAGATGATCGCCCAGGAGCCGAGCGAGGCGAACAGCAGGATGGCAATCACCACCTGCACCGGCACGCTCGCCTGCACGATCAGGCGCAGGATGGATAATTGATCATTCATGCATCGGGTCCCTCGGGGGGCGCGCGCCTGAGGAATGTCGGCAGGCGGCGCGGACGGAGTGTGCGCGCATCGAGGCAGGCGACGCGCACGCTCGCCTCGACCACCAGCTCGCGCGCGCCGGCCGCGGCGCGCCGGTGGATGCGCTGCGCGAAGCGCAGCGACGCCGGCCCCTGCGGCTGCGGTTCGCAGCTCACTTCGAGCTCATCGTCGAGCCGCGCGGGCGCGCGGTACTCGATCTCGAGGCTGACCACCGTGAACAGCATCCCCTCCTCGCGCTGCAGCCGTTGCTGCGAGAAGCCGCGCTGGCGCAGCCACTCGGTACGGGCGCGCTCGAGGAAACGCAGGTAGTTGGCGTAGTAGACGATGCCGCCGGCATCGGTGTCCTCCCAATAGACCCGCGCCGGCCAGGAGAAGCCGCTCACCGCGGGTCCTCGAAGAGCTGCAGGTTGGGCGCGGCCCGCTCGGGAGGCTTCAAACCAAAGTGCTGATAGGTGAGGCGAGTCACCAGGCGGCCACGCGCGCTGCGCACCAGGAAGCCCTGCTGGATGAGGAACGGCTCGATCACGTCCTCGAGCGTACCGCGTTCCTCGCCGACCGCCGCCGCGAGGCTCTCGATGCCGACCGGACCGCCGTCGAAGCGCTCGATGATCGCCGTCAGGAGCTTGCGGTCGAGCGTATCGAAACCCTGAGCGTCCACCTCGAGCAGATTGAGGGCGGCGTCGGCCAGGCCCTCATCGATGCGGCCGTCGCCGCGGACCTGGGCATAGTCGCGCACCCGGCGCAGCAGCCGGTTGGCGATGCGCGGCGTGCCGCGCGAGCGCTGCGCGATGCGGCGCGCACCGCCGGTGTCGATCGGGACCTCGAGGATCGCCGCCGAGCGCTGCACGATGCGTTCGAGATCGTCGACGCCGTAGAACTCGAGCCGCTGCACGATGCCGAAGCGGTCGCGCAGCGGCGAAGTCAGGAGTCCGGCGCGCGTCGTCGCGCCCACCAGCGTAAAGGGCGGCAGGTTCAGCTTGATCGAGCGGGCCGCCGGACCCTCGCCGATCATGATATCGAGCTGATAGTCCTCCAGCGCCGGATAGAGCACTTCCTCGACCACCGGCGACAGGCGATGGATCTCGTCGACGAACAGCACGTCGCGCGGCTGCAGGTTGGTGAGGATCGCGGCGAGATCGCCGGGGCGCTCGAGCACCGGGCCCGATGTCTGGCGCAGGTTCACGCCGAGCTCGGCCGCGATGATGTGGGCGAGCGTCGTCTTGCCGAGCCCCGGCGGGCCGAAGATGAGGACGTGATCGAGCGCCTCGCCGCGCCCGCGCGCGGCGCTGATGAAGATCTCGAGCTGGGTTTTGACCGGCGTCTGGCCGACGTATTCCTCGAGGCGGCGCGGGCGGATGGCCCGCTCGACTGCCTCTTCCTCCGCGCCCGCTGCGCCGCTGATGACTCGCTCGGCTGTCACTGCTGTCGGTCTACTCCCGTGCCGCGCCCTGGAGCGCGCGCCGGATCAGTTCCTCGGTGGTGTACTCGCCCGGTTCGACGGCCTTGAGCAACCGCGTCGCCTCCACCGGACGATACCCGAGTGCCACGAGCGCGCCATAGGCCTCGCCCTCCGGGCTGTCGCCCGCGGGTGCCGCCGCGGCGCCCGCCATCGGCGGCGGCGGCGTGAGGCGGTCGCGCATCTCGACGATGAGCCGCTCGGCGGTCTTGCGCCCGATGCCCGGCACGCGCGTCAGGGCCGCCACGTCCTCACTTTGCACACAGCGGGTGAAGGCCGCAACGGTCATCCCGGAAAGCAGCCCGAGGGCGATCTTCGGTCCCACGCCCGAAACGCGGATCAGGCTGCGGAACAGCCGCCGCTCCTCTTCGGTGGCGAACGCGTACAGCACGTGCGCGTCCTCGCGCACCACCAGGTGCGTCAGCAGCCGCACCTCGGCGCCGACCGGTGGCAGGGTAAAGAACGTCGACATCGGCGCCTCGAGCTCGTAGCCGAGTCCGCCGACGTCGACCGTGAGCTGCGGGGGAGTCTTCGAGGCGATCCGGCCCCGCACTGCGCCGATCATCGCGGCTCCTGCCGCACGCGGCCTGCGCCCTGCTGCGCCACGAGCGCGCCGATGCGCCGTGCGTGCGCGTGGCACACGGCGACCGCGAGCGCATCCGCGGCGTCCGCCGAGAGGGGCCCGGCGACGCCGAGCAGCACGCGCACCATGTGCGCCACCTGGAACTTCTCCGCGGCGCCCGAACCCACCACCGCGAGCTTGATGGCGCGCGGCGCGTACTCGAACACGGGGGTCCCGCCCGGCACCGCGCACAGCGCCGCGCCGCGCGCCTGGCCGAGCTTGAGCGCACTGTCGACGTTGCGGCTGACGAAGATGCGCTCGATCGCAACTTCCGCGGGCTGGTGTTCGCCGAACAGGCGGGCGAGCCCGTCGAAGATGAGCCGCAGCCGCGCCGCGGGTGCCGCCGTACTCACGTTCAGGCACCCCTGCGCGAGAAGCGTCAGCTCCCCACCCCGGCACTCGAGCACACCGAAACCGGTGCGGCGTGACCCCGGGTCGAGACCGAGGATGCGGACGTTGACGGCGGTGGGAGGCGGCGCGGCGGCGGCAGCTGCCGGATCAAACGCGCGCCACGACCTCATCCGGTATCTCGACATTCGATTGAAGCTTCCGCCCGTGGGCCCCTGGACGCCCAAGCCTATCTGAAAACAAGGGCTTACGCATGGCCCCGTAGGGGTCCGCAAAACTGTGACTCAGCGCTCGGTCAGCGGGCCTTCAGCCCGAGCCGCCGCTGCCGATACCGGATCGCCACCGCGCTTGCTTCCCGAACCGAGCTCGCGGTGATTCTTGAGCCCCACCCGTGGACCCCCCGCCGGTGGGGTTCTTTTTTTTGCGCCGGCGCGTTGCGCGCCGTGCGCGCCGCTCAGCGACGCTCGAGCGCGTCCTCGTCGATCTCCGCGTTCGAGTACACGTCGCGCACCTCATCGAGCGCCTGCAGCGCCTCGAGCATCCGCACCGTGCGCGCCGCGGCCTCACCCGAAAGCCCGAACGCGGTCGCTGCTCGCCGCGTCACCTCGGCGGTCTGCGGCGCGAAGCCGCGGTGCGTGAGCACCGCGCGCACCGTGTCGAGCTCGGCCGGGTCCGCCAGCACTTCCATCGAGCGGTCCTCCGCCGGCACCACGTCCTCGGCGCCCGCCTCGAGCGCGACCTGCATCAGCCGCTCCTCGTCCGTGCCCGGCGGATAGGTCATGAGGCCGACCGTATTGAAGAGATAGCTCACCGAGCCGTCGGCCCCGAGCGCGCCGCCGTGCTCGAGAAACACATGGCGGACCTGTTCGGCGACCCGGCCGCGGTCGCCGGTGACGCACTCGACGACTACCGCGGCGCCGCCCGGGCCGTAGCCCTCGTAGCGAACCAGTTCCTGCCCGGCCTCGGGCTTGCGCCCACGCCCCTGTTTGCGGCGCGCCGCGAGGAAATTGTTACGGCGCTGGATGCTCGCCCAACTGCTGTGTCTCGTCATGAGCTTACGTATGATAGCTACAAACCCTGCGAGAGGACACGCCGTCGCGCAACCCCGACGGCCTGCGGCGGGGATGCGCGAAGCCTATGGAGACCAACCTACTCTGCCCGCCCGCGGTCCGTGACGCCATCATCGGCGCGCGTGCCGCACTCGAGCGTGCCAGCCCGCGCCCGCCGGCGGATCTCGGCTTCGCGACCGAGGCGGCCGAGATCATGGGCGGACTCACCGAGAGCACCGAGCTCGCCAACGCGCTGCTCGCGCGCCCGGTGATCTCGCGCGCCAGCCTCACGCCCGAGCAGACCGCCGATATCGTCGGCCAGGGGGCCACCGACATCGCCGTCGCACTGCAGCGCCTGGGCACCCTCGGCCTGCCCCACGACTGGTCGCCGGCGCACGGCCTCGATGTGCGCCAGGCCGAGACGCTGCGCAAGATGCTGCTCGCCGTGGTGAGCGATCCGCGCCTGGTGCTGGCGCGGCTCGCGGAGGAACTGGTGGGTCTGCGCCACGCGCGCGAGCTCCCGGCCCCCGAGCGCGAGCGGCGCGCGGTCGAGGCACGCGTCATCTACGCCCCGCTCGCCAACCGGCTCGGCGTCTGGCAGCTCAAGTGGGAGCTCGAGGACCTCGCGTTCCGTTACCTCGAGCCCGAGGAGTACCGGCGCATCGCCGCTGCGCTCAACGAGCGGCGCGCCGATCGCGAGCGCTACATCGACATGCTCGGCCGCGAGCTGCGCGCGGCGCTGCACGCCGCCGGCGTCAGCGCCGAGGTCTACGGCCGGCCGAAGCACATGTACAGCATCTACCGCAAGATGCAGCGCAAGCAGCTCGCCTTCGAGCAGTTGTTCGACGTGCGGGCGGTGCGGGTCGTGGTCGGTACCATCCCCGAGTGCTACGCCGCGCTCGGCGCGGTGCACTCTCAATGGCCGTACATTCCCGGGGAGTTCGACGACTACATCGCGACCCCGAAAGGCAACGGCTACCGCTCGATCCACACCGCGGTGATCGGCCCCCAGGCGAAGAGCGTCGAGGTGCAGATCCGGACCCGCGACATGCACGAGCACGCCGAGCTCGGTGTGGCGGCGCACTGGACCTACAAGGAAGGCGGCCCGCGCGATGCGCAGTATCAGCGCAAGATCGAATGGGTACGGCGGCTCCTCGACCCGCAGCAGGACGCGGGCGGCGACGCCGAGCGCGACTTCGTCGAGGGCATGCGCGCCGAGCTCTTCGAGGACCGCGTCTACGTGCTGACGCCGAAGGGCGAGGTGATCGATCTGCCGCGCGGCGCGACGCCGCTCGACTTCGCCTACCAGGTGCACACCTCGCTCGGCCACCGCTGCCGCGGCGCCCGGGTCAACGGCCGCATCGTGCCGCTCAGCCGCGTACTCGCCAACGGCGAGATCATCGAGATCATCACCGGCAAGCACGAAGCCCCGAGCCGTGACTGGCTCGCCCCCGAGCAGGGCTTCCTCGCCTCCCCGCGCAGCCGCGGCAAGGTGCGCGCCTGGTTCCGCAAGCAGGACGTGGGCGACAACCGCGGCGCCGGCGCACGCATCGCCGAGCGCGAGCTGACGCGCATCGGCGTGCGCGCGGAGCAGGTCGCGACGCTGGCGCGCGAGCTCGGCGCGCGCGACCTGGACCATTTTCACCAGCTGCTCGGCGAGGGCGAGATCACCGTGACGCAGCTGATGCACGCGGCTGCGCGGCTTTTTCAGACCGCGGCCCCCGCGCCGGTGGTGCGCCCGGCGCGCCGCGCGCCGCGCCGCCGCGGCGCGCCCATCGAGATCGAGGGGGTCGGGGATCTGCCGACGACGCTCGCGCGCTGTTGTGCGCCGCTGCGGCCGCAGCCGGTGACCGGCTACGTGACGCTCGGCCGCGGCGTGACCGTGCATCGCAGCGATTGTGCGAGCCTCTTGCGGATGGCGGCGCTCAAGCCCGACCGGGTGCTGAAGGTCGAGTGGACCGCCACCGCGCAGGATGCGCTCGAGGTGGAGATCGTCGTGAGCGCCTACGACCGGCGCGGGCTGCTGCGCGACCTGACCGACGTACTCGCCGCCGAGCGGCTCAGTATCGATGCCGTCAACTCCCGCACCGACCACGCGAGCGGCATGGCGCATTTCGCGCTGCGGGTGGCGGTCGCCGACCTCGAGCAGCTGGCGCGCGTACTGCGGCGCCTCGCCGCGGTGCCGAACGTGCTCGAGGCGCGGCGGCGTATCTAGTTGATGGGCCGAAACGGCCTGTGGCCGTTTCCGCAGGCCGCCGGGTCAACGGGTTCTGGCTCGCGGCCAAAAGGCGCGACTTTTGGCCGCGAACGATGGGCGGTTAGCGGTTGATGGAGTCGATCGCGCGCTTGTCGGCGTTGAGCGCCGCCTCGTGCACCGCCTCGGCGAGCGTCGGGTGCGCGTGGATGGTGCGCTGCAGATCCTCGCTGCTCGCCGAGTACTCCATCGCGAGCACCGCCTCGGCGATCAGCTCGCCGGCCATCGGGCCGACGATGTGCACGCCGAGGATCTCGTCGTCATCGCGCGCCGCGATGACCTTGGCGAAGCCCGCGGCCTGCTCCATGGCGCGCGCGCGGCCGCTCGCCAGGAACGGAAACACACCGGTCTTGTAGTCGCGCCCGCTCGCCTTGACCTGCTCCTCGGTCTGCCCGACCCAGGCGATCTCGGGGGCGGTGTAGATCACTGAGGGGATCACCTTGTAGTTGACCTCGCCGTAGCGCCCGGCGATCAGGTCCGACACCATCACGCCCTCTTCCTTGCCCTTGTGCGCCAGCATCGGCCCACGCACGCAGTCGCCGACCGCCCAGACGTTCTCCGCCGCGGTGCGGCAGTTGTGATCGACCTTGATAAAGCCGCGCTCGTCGAGCTCGACCCCGGTGCCCGCCTCGAGCAGATCCTGCGTGTAAGGACGCCGGCCGACCGCCACCACCAGGCGGTCGACGGTGAGGCGCTGCTCGCCTTTGGCATCGGTGTACAAGACCTCAACCGCGCCGCCCATGACGGCGGCGCCCGTGACCTTGGCGCCGAGGCGTACGTCGAGCCCCTGCTTCTTCAAGTGCCGCAGCGCTTCTTTGGCGAGCTGCTGATCGGCAATGGCGAGGAAATCCGGCAGGGCCTCGAGCACCGTGACCTCGGAGCCCAACCGCCGCCACACGCTCCCGAGCTCCAGTCCGATGACGCCGGCACCGATCACGCCGAGACGCTTGGGCACCGCGTCGAGCTCGAGCGCGCCCCAGGAGTCGACGATATAGGGCGCCTTGAAGGGCGCCGAGCGCAGCTCGACCGGGGTCGAGCCCGAGGCGAGCACGACGTGCCGCGCGCTGAGCTCGCGGCGGGTGCCGTCGTGCGCCGTGAACTGCACCCGCCGTCCGGGCAGGAGCTTGCCGTGGCCCTGCAGTGGGGTAACGCCGGCGGATTTGAACAGCGCGAGGATGCCCGTGGTCATGCCCTTGACGATCCCGGCCTTGCGCTTCTGCATCTGCACGAGGTCGAGCGACACGTTGCCGACGCCAATCCCGTGGATCGCGAACTCCTCGCGCGCGCGGTGATAGAGCTCGGTGGACTCGAGCAGCGCCTTGGAAGGGATGCAGCCGGCGTTGAGGCACGTTCCGCCGAAGGTGGCGCTGCCGTCCTTGTTCTTCCATTCATCGATGCAGGCGACGCGCAGCTGGTTCTGTGCGGCGCGGATCGCCGCCGGATACCCCGCCGGACCTCCGCCGATGACGATGACGTCGAAGGAATCCGCCCCGGGGGCCGCCGGCTTGTCGTTGGTTGGCATGGAAGTGATTGTAATGCTTAAGGTTAATGGTTCCCGAGGCCGGCCAAAGTAACACAAACGCAGTGCCGCAGGCGCTGGCCCCCGGGGCGGCTTTCCCGGCCGCCGTCATAAAAGAGAAATATTAACGACATAGGGTCGTTGGCTTTGCCGCACCGCGAGCTAACGAGTAATAACTATGAATACTGCCGCCGCCGCCGAGTCGCCTTATCCGATCGAGCCTGGCGCCGCGCGCCCGATGCTCGACCGCAAGCCGGGCCCTGGCACCCGGTTGGTGTTCCTCGCGCTGGTGCTCATCGGAATCGGCTACGCCGGCTACAGCCTGGTGAGCGACATCAATGGCGCGAGCTCCCGCGCCCTCACGATCCTGCCCTACTTCCTGCTCGGCGTGGCACTGCTGATCGCCCTCGGCTTCGAGTTCGTCAACGGCTTCCACGACACCGCCAACGCGGTCGCTACCGTCATCTATACCCATTCCCTCCCGCCGCACGTCGCGGTGATGTATTCCGGCGCGCTCAACTTCCTCGGCGTGCTGATCTCGAGCGGCGCGGTCGCCTTCGGCATCATTACGCTCCTGCCGGTCGAGCTCATCCTGCAGGTCGGCTCGGGCGCCGGCTTCGCGATGGTATTCGCGCTGCTGATCGCGGCGATCGTGTGGAATCTCGGCACCTGGTGGCTGGGGCTCCCGGCCTCCTCCTCTCACACCATGATCGGCTCGATCATCGGGGTGGGTGTGGCGAATGCGCTCATGCACGGCCGCGACGGCACGAGCGGCGTCGACTGGGGCCAGGCCACCAAGATCGGCTACTCGCTGTTGCTCTCGCCGCTCGTCGGCTTCGTGTGCGCGGCGCTGCTGCTGCTGCTGCTCAAGGCCCTGGTGAAGAACCGCGACCTCTACCAGGAGCCGCGCGGCAATGCCTCGCCGCCGTGGTGGATCCGCGGCGTCCTGATCCTCACCTGCGGCGGCGTGTCCTTCGCCCACGGCTCGAACGACGGGCAGAAGGGCATGGGCCTCATCATGCTGATCCTCATCGGCACCGTGCCGACGGCCTACGCCTTGAACCGCGCCATGCCGGCGAAAGAGATGGCTCCTTTTATCCAGATGGCCAGCGAGACCCAGCAGGCGCTCAACCAGGCCGCGCCGGCCGCGCCTCCGGCCGACCCGCGCCAGGTGCTCTCGACCTACGTGCGCACCCACGCCTGGAACGCGGAAGTTCTGCCGGCGCTCGCTTCGATCGCCGGCAGCATCGGCGAGCACGTCAAGGAGAGCGGCACCTTCGCGCAGATGGCGGGCGAACGCGTCACCAACGTGCGCAACGACATGTACCTCACGTCGGAGGCGATCCGCTTCTACGCCAAGGACCCGCACGCCAGGGACCTGAGCGAGGCGACGCGCAAGGATCTCGACGGCTTCAAGAAAGAGATCGACCTCGCCACCAAGTTCATTCCGCTGTGGGTCAAGGTGGCGGTCGCGATCGCGCTCGGCCTCGGCACCATGGTGGGCTGGAAGCGCATCGTGGTGACGATCGGCGAGAAGATCGGCAAGACCCACCTCACCTACGCGCAGGGCGCCTCGGCGGAGCTCGTGGCGATGGCGACCATCGGCGCGGCCGACATGTTTGGGCTGCCGGTCTCGACCACGCACGTGCTGTCCTCGGGAGTGGCCGGAACCATGGCTGCCAACCGCTCCGGACTGCAGCTGACGACGCTGCGCAATCTCGCGATGGCCTGGGTGCTGACGCTCCCGGCCGCGATCATGCTCTCGGGGGCGCTCTACTGGGTGTTCCGCCAGATCTTCTGACGGAACGGGACGCGCGCGCTCAGATCCCGAGCAGCATCCGCCCGGGATCCTCGAGCGCCTCCTTCACCGCGACCAGGAACTGCACCGCTTCGCGCCCGTCGATGATGCGGTGATCGTAGGTCACCGCGAGGTACATCATCGGCCGCACCACGACCGCGCCGTCGACCACCATGGGGCGGTCCTGGATCTTGTGCATGCCGAGGATCGCGCTCTGCGGCGCATTCACGATCGGCGTCGACATGAGTGAGCCGAACACCCCGCCATTGGTGATGGTGAACGTGCCGCCGGTGAGATCGGCGAGCGCGATGGTGCCCTCGCGCGCCTTGCGCGCGTAGTCGGCTACTTCCTTCTCGATCTGCGCGAAGCTCTTCGCGTCCGCATCGCGCACGATCGGCACCACGAGTCCGCGCTCGGTCGAGACCGCGACGCCGATGTCGTAGTACTCGTGATAGATGATGTCGCCCCCGTCCACCGAGGCATTGACCACCGGGAACTTCTTCAGCGCCTCGATGCACGCCTTCACAAAGAACGACATGAAACCGAGCTTCACGCCGTGTTGCTTCTCGAAGCGCTCCTTGTAGCGCGAGCGCAGCTCATTGACCGCCGTCAGGTCCACCTCGTTGAACGAGGTGAGCAGTGCCTGGGTCGACTGCGCCTCGATCAGACGCTGGGCGATCCGGGCGCGCAGGCGCGTCATGGGCACGCGCTGTTCGGCGCGGGTACCGCTCGCGGGTGCGGGCGCCGGAGCGCGCGCCGCGGGAGCCGTGCTGGGCCGCGCGGGTACGGCGGATGGCGCAACGGGCGCGGCAGCGGGTGCCGGTGGCGGCGCAGGAGCCACCGCGGCGGCCGGTGCAGGTGCGGCGGCGGGCTTCTTGTCGAGGAAGCCGACGACGTCGGACTTGGTCAGCCGCCCGTCCCGTCCGGAGGCGGGGATCCCGGCCGGATCGAGCCGGTTCTCCTCGACCAGCCGGCGGACCGAGGGACTCAACTTCCCGCCATCGCGGCCCGCCTCGGCGGCCGTTGCGGCGGCTACCACGGCGGCGGCCTTGGAGAGACTTGCGCTCCCTGAGGAGGCAGCCTGGGTGGCGGCGGCCTGGGCTGCCGCGGCCATGGCGGCCGGAGAGAGCTTCACCGGCATGGTCGCCGCGGTATCCCCGTCGTCGATGACGGCGAGCACCTGGCCGCTCGTCACGACCGTGCCGCTCTGCACGCGGATCTCGCGCACCACGCCGTTTGCGGGCGCCGGCACTTCGAGCACGACCTTGTCGGTCTCGAGGTCGGCGAGGTTTTCATCGCGTCGGATCGCATCCCCGGGCTGCTTGTGCCAGGCGACGAGCGTCGCATCGGCGACCGACTCGGGGAGCTGCGGAACGCGGATTTCGGTGCTCATGAGCGCTTTCTCAGTTCGGGGGCGCCTGCCGGTGCCGCCGCACCTGCGCCCGGCACGACGGCCGTCAGACGGGTGGTCTCGCGCGCCGATTCCTCGGTGGTGGTTGAATGCAGCGCTGCGGCGACCAGGGCCTGCTGCTCGAGCTCGTGAATCTTCGCGATGCCGGTGGCCGGGGCCGCCGCCGGAGCGCGCCCGGCGTACAGGAGCGTCCGCCGTCCGGCGGCTTCCTGCAGGCGATGGCGAATCTGGTACCAGGCGCCCTGGTTCTGCGGCTCCTCCTGACACCAGACGACTTCGCGCGCGTTGGGGAAGCGATTGAGCACCGCGTCGTATTCTTCGCTCGGGAACGGGTAGAGCTGCTCGATGCGCACCAGCGCCACGTCGCGCAGTGCCTCCCTGCGGCGCGCCTTGAGGAGGTCGAAGTACACCTTGCCGCTGCAGAACACCACGCGGCGCACGTCGGCGGCGCCGAGCTCTTCGATCTCGCCGATGACGCGCGCGAAGCCGCCGCGGGTGAGATCCTCGAGCGGCGACACCGACAGCGCATCGCGCAACAGGCTCTTCGGCGACATCACGATGAGGGGCTTCCTGAACGCCTGGCGCATCTGGCGGCGCAGCATGTGGAACATCTGCGCCGGCGTCGACGGCACGCACACCTGCATGTTGTTCTCGGCGCACAGCTGCAGGAAGCGCTCGAGGCGCGCCGAGGAGTGCTCGGGACCGGCGCCCTCGTAGCCGTGCGGCAGGAGCAGCACCAGCCCGCAGAAGCGCTCCCACTTCGCCTCGCCCGAGCTGATGAACTGGTCGATGACCACCTGGGCACCGTTGACGAAGTCGCCGTACTGCGCCTCCCACACGGTGAGCGAACTCGGCTCGGTGGTGGCGTAACCGTACTCGAAGCCGAGCACCGCCTCCTCGGACAGGACCGAGTCGATCACCTGCACGCGCTTCTGGTTCGCCGCGAGGTGCTGCAGCGGGATCCAGGTGGCATCGGTATTCTGGTCGTGCAGCACCGCATGGCGATGGAAGAAGGTGCCGCGTCCCGAGTCCTGCCCCGTGATCCGCACCGCGAAGCCGTCGGTCACGAGCGAGGCGTAGGCGAGCGTCTCGGCGCAGCCCCAGTCGAGCGGCAGCTCGCCGGCGAGCATTCTCTTGCGGTTGGTGATGACCTGCGCGACGCGCGGGTGGAGGCTGAAGCCCTCGGGCACGGCGGTGATGCGCTCACCGAGTGAGCGCAGCCGCGCGAGCTCGATGCCGGTGGTCACGCGCTCGGTCCAGTCGGCCTGCGAGTAGGTGGTCCAGTTGACCGTGTACTTGTTGCCGATCATGCCGAGCGAGGCCCGTGCCTGCGGGCGGCCCTCGTCGAGCCCGTTGCGGTACTGCTCGGTCATGGCCTCGGCATCGGCCGCGGTCAGCACGCCCGCGCCGCTCAGCTGCTCGGCGTACAGCCGCCGCGCACTCGGGTGCTGGCGGATCACGCGGTACATGCCCGGCTGGGTCGCCGCCGGCTCGTCCGCCTCGTTGTGGCCGTGACGGCGGTAGCAGACCAGGTCGATGACCACGTCCTTGCGGAAGCGCATCCGGTACTTCAGTGCCAGCCGCGAAACGAACACCACCGCCTCGGGGTCGTCGGCGTTGACGTGGAAGATCGGGACTTCCAGCATCTTGGCGACGTCGCTCGCGTACATGGTCGAGCGCGCATCGCGCGGCTCGGAGGTCGTGAAGCCCACCTGGTTGTTGATGATCAGGTGGTAGGTGCCGCCGGTGAAGAAGCCACGTGCCTGACTCAGCTGCAACGTCTCCATGACGACGCCCTGGCCGGCAAAGGCGGCATCGCCGTGGATCAGCACCGGGAGCACGTGGCCGCCGCGGTCGTCGCCGCAGCGCTCCTGGCGGGCGCGTACCGAGCCCTCGACCACCGGGTTCACCACCTCGAGGTGCGAGGGGTTGAAGGCGAGCACGGTGTGCACGTTGCCCGCCGGAGTGCGCAGGTCCGCGGAGAAGCCCTTGTGATACTTGACGTCGCCCGAGCCCTTGACCTTGCCCGGGTCGTAGCGACCCTCGAACTCGGTGAAGAGCTCGGCGGGCGATTTACCGAGGAGGTTGACCAGCACGTTGAGGCGCCCGCGGTGCGCCATGCCGATCACGACCTCCTCGATCCCGGCGGCACCGCTCCCCTGGATCAGGTCGTCGAGCGCCGGGATGAGGGCATCGCCGCCCTCGAGCGAGAAGCGCTTCTGGCCGACGTACTTGGTGTGCAGGTAGCGCTCGAGGCCCTCGGCGGCGGTCAGCTGCCAGAGGATGTTGCGCTTCTCCTCGGTGCTGAAGCGCCCGCGCAGGCGCCCCTCCTGGTACTCATCCTGCAGCCAGATGCGCTCCTCGGAGTTCGACACGTGGGCGAACTCGGCGCCGATGTTGCCGCCGTAGATGGTTTGCAGCTGCGCGAGGATGTCGCGCAGCTTCATGCGCTTGGGCACCGCCTCGATGTGGCTGCCGGTGAAGAATTCCTGATCGAGGTCCGCCGCCGTCAGCCCGTAATGCTCGGGCTCGAGCGCCTGCGGTCTCGGGCGCGGCGTGAGCGCGAGCGGATCGATGGTCGCGACCAGATGCCCGCGGTTGATCCAGATCTGGATGAGGCGCGAGACGGCCGCCTGGCGCACGTCGGCCGAGGTCGGCTCGGCGGCGGGTGCCGCCGCGGCGGGGCGCGCCGTCGCGGCGCGAGCGACGATCGCCTCGCGCACCGGTCCGTGCGCACGGTCCGCCGGAGCGCCGGCGGCGAGCTGCGCGAAGTAGGCCCTCCAGCGCTCATCGACGCTCGTGGGATCGCGCAGGTACTGTTCGTACAGGGCGTCGAGGAAGTCGGCGTTGCCGCCGTAGAGGGGTGTCGGTTCCAGCATGCGGGGGAAAAACCGAAGGCGAGCCAGTAGTTTAGCGGAAACCCCGGCGACGGGGTAAAGCACCCCGGACGCCCCACCCTAAGGGGCTGGCTCAGCCCGCCTGGAGACGATCGAGGAGGCTGAACTCGTAGAGGATCAGCGCGGTGTATCCCGCCAGCAGGACATACAGCAGTACCCCCGCCGACAGACGCCCGAACACCCGCATCCGGGCGATGAGGGTGAGCAGCACCACCCCGCCCGCGGTCAGTCCCACTTTCACCAGTGTGAAGGTGAGCGCCGAGCCGCCGACCAGAGGGCGCATCAGCGGATTGGCCTCGTAGGCGCCGTGGCGCATCAGCTCGAGCGTCAGCACCGCATCCGCGCTCGAGAAGAGCAGGATCAGGATCGCGATCGCGAGCCACTGCGGGTGGTGCCAGTCGACCGCGGCGAGCGAGCGCTCACTCGCGCGGCGCGGCAGCCGGCGCCGGGCGCGGAAACTGCCGAGCAGCAGGCCCCGGAGCGGCTGGCTGCGGCGCTCAGTGCGTCGCCGCTCCGGCCGCGCGGCGGGGACGATTCGATCGGTGAGCTCGGTCGACACGGTTCTTGTTATTCGCTCGGGGAGTCCGCCTCCATTCTAGCGGGCGCGCGACGCCGCGCCACGTGCGCCCGCGGACGGGCAGCTTATGACACCTCGCGCAGCTCCCCCGTATCATTCGGCCGATGTCGAGCCCGAGCCCCGTAGCGGCCCACCACGCCGGCGCACCCGACGGCCTGCCGGTGCCGCGCCGCTACTGGGCGATCGCGGCCATCCTCCTCTCGATCTGCATGTCGGTGCTCGATAGCACCATCACCAACGTCGCGCTCCCGACCATCGCGCGCGATTTCCATGCGAGCCCGGCGGCCTCGATCTGGGTGGTGAGCGCCTATCAGCTGGCGATCCTGGTGGTGCTGCTGCCGCTCGCCTCGCTCGGTGAGGTCGTCGGCTACCGGCGTGTCTCGCAGGCGGGGCTGCTCGTGTTCACGCTCGCCTCGCTCGCCTGCGCGCTCGCGCCATCGCTCCTGACCTTGAGCGTCGCGCGCCTCATCCAGGGACTCGGCGCCGCGGGCATCGTCAGCGTGAATGCGGCGCTGGTGCGCTTCACCTATCCACACCGCTATCTCGGGCGCGCCATCGGCATCAACGCCTTCGTCGTCGCGACCTCGGCCGCCCTGGGTCCCACCATTGCCTCGGCGGTACTGGCCGTGGCGCAGTGGCGCTGGCTCTTCGGCATCAACGTGCCGCTCGGGCTCATCACCATCGCCATCGCGCGCTATGCGCTCCCGGACCCCGAGCGCACCCACCGGCCGCTGAATCCCTTGGGTGCCCTCCTCTACGCCGGCATGTTCGGGCTGGTACTGAGCGGCCTTCAGTCGCTCGCGCATCATTCGGCAACGGCGCTGGCGCTCGCGCAGATCGCAGGCGGCGTGCTCCTCGGCGCCGCGCTCGTGCAGCGCGAGCTCGGACGCGAGGCGCCCCTCATTCCTTTCGATCTGCTGAAAGTGCGGCTGTTCCGGCTGTCGCTCGCGGCCTCGATCTGCGCCTTCATCGGGCAAATGAGCGCCCTCGTCGCTCTGCCGTTCGAGATCCAGCGCCTCGGGTACTCGGCGGTCGAGACCGGGCTTTACATGACGCCCTGGCCGGTGGCGCTCGCCCTCACCGCGCCCATCGCCGGGCGCCTCGCGGATCGCTACCCGGCCGGACTCCTCGGAGGCGCCGGACTCCTCGTCATGGCGGCGGGACTCGCGCTGCTCGCCTTTTTCCCCGCCACCGGTACGGCCTTCGGGTTCATCTGGCGCATGGCGGTGTGCGGCTTCGGCTTCGGCCTCTTCCAGTCGCCCAACAACCACGCCATTCTCTCTTCGGCCCCGCGGGCGCGCAGCGGCGCCGCCGGGGGTATGCTCAGTACCTCGCGGCTCGCCGGGCAGACGCTTGGCGCGGCGGGAGTCGCGATCCTGTTCCGCGCCTACCCAGCGACCGGCTCGAATCTCGCGCTGTGCGCTGCGGCCGCCCTGGCACTCCTGGCGGCGCTGGTGAGTATGATTCGCCTGACGGGAACCGACGGAGCACGCCCATGAGCCCATCGACTTTTCGGACCGAATTGCTGCTCACCGGCTGGGCGGCGCTCGCCGGCGGCTGTGTGATGGGTCCGCCGCCGCTCGACAACCCCACCTCGAGTCCGCGCGCCGAGCAACGCAGCGAAGCCCGCGCGCTGGAACAGGCCGAAGCCGAGTGCGCGGCAAAGGGCAAGCACGCCGTCGCCGAGCGCTCCGAGGGCGAGACTCTCTACCACTGCGCTGATTGAGGCGGCACGGCCCGCGCCCCTGGCAGACAGGTATCGTCCTTGTTATTAATTAAATAATTGATTATTATTTCCTGATGAGCGCAGCCCGTGTCGCCCGGCGCAGCATCGGCCGTCCCCGTCAGAGCACCGGCGTCGACGCCCGCGAGCGGCTGCTCGACGCCGCATTGATCCTGTTTGCCGAGCACGGCGCCGCCGGCACGACCATCGCGGGAATCGCGGCGAAAGCCGGCGTGACTCCGGCCATGGTCCACTATTACTTCCGCGACCGGGACCATCTGCTCGATGTGATCGCCGAGGAGCGGCTGCTGAAGACGGTCTCGGCCGTGTGGGGTCCGGTGCTCGAGACCGACGAGCTCGTCCCGATGGTGCGCGGCCTCGTGCAACGCATCCTCAAGGCCACCGAGGTCAACCCCTGGCTGCCCTCGCTCTGGCTGCGCGAGATCGTGAGCGAAGGCGGGCAGCTCCGCGACCGACTGCTGCGGATCCTGCCGTTCGAGTTCGTCCGTCACCTGGTCGGCACGGTCGCGAGCGCGCAGCGCCGCGGCGCGGTCAATCCGGACCTCGAGCCGCGCCTGATGCTCCTCACCGTCATCGGCCTCACCCTCCTCCCGCTCGCGACCATCCGCCTCTGGCAGGTGGTCCCGATCTTCGAGGGCGTCACCCGCGGCGACGTCGCACGTCACGCCGAGGCGCTGCTGGTAAGCGCCCTTTCGGCGCCCCCGCGCCGTCGCACCCCATCCGCCTGAGGAATCCCATGGCCTGGTACCGCACCGCACTCCTCCCCGCCGGCGCCGCGCTGGCGGTGCTCACCGGCTGCTCCGGCTCCTCGAACACGACCTTCCAGGGCTACGTCGAAGGCGAGTTCGTCTACATGGCCTCCTCGCAGCCGGGGCGGCTCGAGCACCTCACGGTGACGCGCGGCCAGCAGGTGGATCGTGGCACACCACTCTTCACCCTCGAGGCCATCGATGAGCGCGCCGGTCGAGAGCAGGCGCGCGAACAACTCGCCGCCGCCGCAGCGCAGCTCGCCGACCTCGAGACCGGTAAGCGCCCGCCCGAGGTCGCGGTGGTCGCGGCGCAGCTGTCGCAGGCGCAGGCGGCGGCGAGTAAGTCGGCGCTGCAACGCGACCGCGACGAGGCGCAGTACAAGAGCGGCGGCATCTCGCGCGAGCAGCTCGAGGCGACGCTCGCGCAGGCGGCGAGCGATGCGGCGCACGTGAGCGAGCTCGCGAGCCAGCTCGAGGTGGCACGCCTCCCGGGGCGCGCGCAGCAACTCAAGGCCCAGTCACGCCAGGTTGAGGCGGCACGCGCCGTGCTCGAGCAGGCCGACTGGCGCCTCGGCGAGAAAGCCATCGCCGCCCCGAGCGCGGGGCTCGTCTACGACACGCTCTACCGCGAAGGCGAATGGGTCGCGCCCGGCAATCCCGTGGTGCGCATGCTCCCGCCACAGAACATCAAGGTGCGCTTCTTCGTTCCCGAGGGGGTCATCGGCACGCTGACGGCGGGCCGCAGGGTGAGCCTGCACTGCGATGGCTGCGCGCAGGAGGTGCCCGCCACGATCACCTTCGTATCGAACGAGGCCGAGTACACCCCGCCGGTCATCTACAGCAACGAGACCCGCGGCAAGCTGGTCTACATGGTCGAGGCGCATCCGACGCCGGCCGACGCCGTCAAGCTCCATCCGGGCCAGCCGCTCGAGGTGCGCCTGCAATGAGCGACGCGGCCGCACCGGCCATCGACGTGCACGGGCTCAACAAGAGCTTCGGCGACAAGCACGTCGTCACCGATCTCGCGCTGCGCGTGCAGGCGGGCGAGATCTTCGGGTTCCTGGGTCCCAACGGCAGCGGCAAGACCACCTCGATCCGCATGCTGTGCGGCCTCCTCACCCCGGATTCGGGCAGCGGCACCTGCCTCGGCTACGACATCCTCAAGGAAAGCGCGCAGATCAAGCGCAACGTCGGCTACATGACGCAGCGCTTCTCCTTCTGGGACGACCTCTCGATCCGCGAGAACCTGGACTTCGTCGCGCGCGTCTACGAGATGCCGGGCCGCAAGCAGGCGGTCGAGCAGGCGCTCGAGCAGCTCGGGCTCGCCGCACGCGCCGAGCAGCTCGCCGGGCAGCTCTCGGGCGGCTGGAAACAGCGCCTGGCGCTCGCCGCCTGCATGCTGCACAAGCCGCGGCTGCTGCTGCTCGATGAGCCGACCGCGGGCGTCGACCCGACCGCGCGGCGCGACTTCTGGGAAGAGCTGCACCGCCTCGCCGCACTCGGCATCTCGGTGCTCGTGAGCACGCACTACATGGACGAGGCCGAGCGCTGCCACAAGCTCGCCTTCATTGCCTACGGCAAACTGCTGGTGCAGGGCACCGCTGCCGATGTGGTGGGCGGCCAGCACCTCAGCACCTGGTCGATCCGGGGCGAGCACCTCTCGGAGCTCTCCGCGCAGCTGGAGAATCAGCCCGGGGTGGATCAGACGGTGGTGTTCGGGTCGGCGCTGCACGCGACCGGGCGCGATGCCGCGGCGCTGGAGAAGTCGGTGATGCGAGCCGCGCTCGCGGCGGGCCTCGATGCCACGCCGATCGAGACCGGCATCGAGGACGTATTCATTCATCTCATGAATGAGTCGGGTGCGGCGGAGAGGCTGCGAACCCCATGAGCGGTCACGACTTCTTTTCGGTCCAGCGCTGGTGGAGCGTGGTGCGCAAGGAGTTCCTGCAGCTGCGGCGCGACCGCATTACCTTCGCCATGATCATCGGCATCCCGATCATGCAGCTGACCTTGTTCGGCTACGCGATCAACTCCGATCCCAAGCACCTGCTCACCGGAGTACTGGTGCAGGATCACAGCGAGTTCACCCGCACCTTCGTCGCGGGCATGAAGGCGTCCAACTACTTCGATATCGTCGAGGAGCTGCCCGACGAGGCCGCCGCGCACGCGGCGCTCGCCCGCGGGAAGCTGCAGTTCGTGCTGACCGTCCCGCCGGACTTCACCCGCCGGCTGCTGCGCGGCGAGCGTCCCGCTCTGCTGCTCGAAGCGGATGCGACCGATCCGTCGGCGACCGGCAATGCGATCGCCGCGGCACTACGGCTGCCCGAGTCCGTCGCTACCAAGGATCTCGTCGGGCCACTGGCCCCGCTCGCCGGCGGCGCGGCGCCCTTCGAGGTGCGCCTGCACGCGCTCTACAACCCCGAAGGCATCACCCAGTACTTCATCGTGCCGGGTCTCATGGGCGTCATCCTCAGCATGACGCTGATCCTCATGACGGGGCTTGCGATCACGCGCGAACGCGAGCGCGGAACCATGGAGAATCTGCTGGCGATGCCGGTCACGCCGCTCGAAGTCATGAGCGGCAAGATGGTGCCCTACGTCCTCATCGGCCTCATCCAGGTGACCATCATCCTGGTCGCCGCGGCCGCTATGTTCCACGTGCCCTTCATGGGCAACTTCGTCACCTTCTACTGCGCGGCGCTGTTCTTCATCGCCGGCAACCTCGCGGTCGGCATCTCGCTCTCCTCGCTCGCGCAGAACCAGCTGCAGGCGATGCAGCTGACGATGTTCTACTTCCTGCCGAACATCCTGCTGTCGGGCTTCATGTTTCCCTTCCAGGGGATGCCGCAGTGGGCACGCGCCATCGGCGAGGTGCTGCCGCTCACCCATTTCAACCGCCTGGTGCGCGGCATCATGCTGAAGGGCGACGGCTGGCCGGACCTCTGGACGGACATCTGGCCGATCGGGCTCTTCATCGTCGTCGTCATGTTCGTCGCGCTGCGGTTCTATCGGCGCACGCTCGACTGACGCGGAGACTCCCATGCGATTTCCCTTCAGTATGATCGCCTCCGTGAGCTTGCTCGCCGGCTGTGCCTTGGGTCCGGAGTTCCACCATCCCGTCGCAGCGCCCGCCGATCACTACACGGCCGGCACGCAGCCCGAGGCCACGGCGGACATTGCGGCCGGGGGCGCCGGGGTGCAGCGCTTCGTGAGCGGCGCGCCGCTCCCGGCCCACTGGTGGGAGTCCTTCCACTGCGCGCCGCTCGATGCGCTGGTGGCCGAGGCGCTCGCCCATAGTCCGACCGCGCTCGAGGCGCGCGCGCGGCTGCGCGAGGCGCAGGCGGATCTCAGCGCGCAGACCGGCAGCACGCTCTACCCGCAGGTGGACGCCCAGCTGGGTGCGACCCGCGAGCGGGTGGATCCGGCGGCCTTCGGCTTCACCAACCTCCCGCAGCCGCCACCCTTCAATCTCTTCAACGCCCAGGTGAACGTGTCCTACACGCTCGATCTCCTCGGAGCTGACCGCCGCCTCATCGAGGGCGCGCGTGCGCAGGCCGAGTACCAGGCTTACGAGACGCAGGCGGCGCAGCTGACGCTCGCCGCGAACGTGGTCGCCGCGGCCATCCGCCAGGCCGACCTCGAGGCGCAGCTCGACTACACCCGCGGGATCCTGGCCGCCGCGAGCCGCCAGCTCGCCATCGCCGAGGAGCGCTATCGCGAAGGCGGGATCGCGCTTGCCGATCTCGCGGCACAGCGCACCCAGCTCGAGCAACTGCGCGCGACGCTCCCGCCGCTCGAGGCCCAGCGCCATACGATCGATCATCAGCTTGCCGTCTACACCGGCAAGCCACCGGCCGCCGCGGCCGTCCCGACCTTCACACTCACCGACCTGACATTGCCCGGCGAAGTGCCGCTTGCGCTGCCCTCCGAGCTCATCGAGCGCCGTCCCGACGTGCGCGCCTCGGAGGCGCTCTGGCACGAGGCGAGCGCCAACGTCGGCGTCGCGACCGCGAACCTGTTCCCGCACCTGACGATCTCGGGCTCACTCGGCTCCGAGCGCTCACAGACCTCGCAGCTCGTCGACGGCACGAACGTCTGGAGCGTAGGCGCGAACCTGCTGCAGCCGATCTTCCACGGCGGCGAGCTGCACGCGAAGAAGCGCTCGGCGGTCGCGGCCTACGATGCCGCCGCCGCGGCTTACGAGGAGACCGTGCTCGAATCGCTCCAACAGGTGGCCGACAGCCTGCGCGTACTCGAGGCCGACGCGCTGACTCTGCGCGCGCGAGCGCTCGCTGCGGAGCAGTCGGCGGCGAGCGCGGCGATCGCGCAACAGCGCTTCGAGGCAGGCGGCATCAGCGAGTCCTCGCTCCTCGATGCGCACCGCCAGGATCTCGCGACCGCGCTCGACCGCAGCCACGCCCAGGCCCAGCGTCTCGCCGACACCGCCGCGCTGATGCACGCCCTCAACGGGCCGCTCTGAGAGCGGCTCACCCGCGCTAAGGCTGCTTTGGCGGCTGCGGCAGCGGCAGCCCCCGCGGCCACAAGAGCCACATCGCCCCCTGCTGGCGCATCTTGCCGGCCAGGTCGCGCGCCTCGGCTCCCGTGCCCCAAAAGAAATCCGCGCGCGGCGCGCCGCGGATGGCGCCGCCAGTGTCCTGGGCAATGACCAGGCGCTCGAGCGGCGTGTCGGCGGCGGGGAAGGTCGTGGCGAGAAAGACCGGCGCGCCGAGCGGCACGAACGCCGGATCGACGGCGATCGAACGGCCGGCCGTGAGCGCCACCCCTTCCGCACCCTTCGGACCCTCCTGCGGGTCGCCGAGCGGCGTCTCCTTGAAGAACACCACGCTCGGATTGGCGTCGAGCACTTCCTGCATGCGCTCCGGGTGCGCCTCGAGCCAGGCGCGAATCCCCGGCATGGTCGCCTGATCGACGGTCAGCAGTCCCTGGTCCACGAGAAAGCGGCCGATTGAGTGGTAGGGCTGACCGTTCTGATCCGCGTATTGCACCCGGATGGTGCCGCCGTCATCCAGCTGCACGCGCCCCGAGCCCTGGATCTCGAGCGTGAACGCATCGAGCGCGCTGTCGACCCACAGGAGCTCCTTGCCGCGCAGCGCCGGATCGGCGCCGAGCTCCGCGCGCGTGTAGTACGGCACCACGCGGCTGCCGTCGAGCCGCGCACGCACCGCCTTGCCCTTGAGCTCCGGGTAGAGCGAGGAGAGATCGACGGTGAGGAGATCGGGCGGTGGCGAGTAGAGGGCCGCGCCGAACTGCGCGGAGGGCGAGCGTGCCCCCTTGAGGAGCGGCTCGTAGTACCCCGTGACCAGCCCGGTGAGCTGCGCCCGCGGACCCGCTCCCCGGCGAAGCCGATAGGCGCCGAAGTACTGCTGAAAGTAGCCGCGGATGTCTGCGGCGGTCGCGCCCGGTGCGAGTGACTGCGCGGCGGCGCAGACCTCGCTCCACACCGGGCGGAAGCGCAGGTCGCGGCAGCTCTCGAGATACGCAGGCCACGCTTCCTCGAGGCGGTCCGTGCTCCAGCCCTGCAGCTCGCTCCAGTCGGCGGACTCGTAGCGCAGCGCATTGTCAGGCGGCGGCGCAACGGGCGGGCAGCGCGGATTGACGGCGCAGCCGCCGAGTGCGAGCCCGAGGAGGAGCGCCGCCGCAACGTGCGGCGCGCGACGGCGCTTGCTGCGGCGCTTTGGATTGGCGAGAGTATTCGGACTATTCATGGCGGCCAGCTATACCGAATTCCCGACCCGCGGGCCAGAGCCGCGCACGGGCGCCGGCCTCACGCCACACCAGGGGACCCTCATCCGTCACGAGCCACTCCCAGCGCCGCGCGCCGCATGCCTCCCACAGCTCGCGCTCGTCATTGCTTCCGCCGTGTCGGCCGCCTGCGCCAGCGCAGCGGATGAGGCCGTGGGGCCGCAGGGCGCCGTGGCGAACGCGCAGCAGGTCGTCGTCACCGGCACGCCGCTACCTGGCACCGCGATCGACATCGACAAGATTCCCGCCAACGTGGCCGTGCTCTCCTCCGAGGATCTGACGCGCCAGGGCCCGGCGAGCCTCACCAGGGCACTCAATGCGAGTCTCGGCAGCATCAGCATCAACGACGATCTCGACGATCCGTTCCAGCCCGATATCCTCTATCGCGGCTTCGAGGCCTCCCCGGTCCTCGGCACGCCCCAGGGACTCGCCGTCTATCAGAACGGCGTGCGCATCAACGAAGCCTTCGGCGACACCGTCAGCTGGGATCTCTTTCCCGATGCCGCGATCGAGCGGGTGGAGCTCGTGAGCTCGAGCCCGCTCTACGGCCTCAACGCGCTCGGCGGCGCAATCTCGGTGACCATGAAGACTGGCTTCGACTATCACGACGCGGCGCTCGAGCTGACGGGTGGCTCCTACGGCAGTCGCTCCGCGGTCGGACAGTTTGGCACGAGCTCCGGGGCGTTCGGTTTCTATGTCGCCGGCAAGGCGCTGGACTCCGGCGGCTGGCGCGATTTCTCGGCCGATCGACTGCGCTCACTCTATGCGGTCGCGAGCGTGCACGGCGAAGGCGCGACGCTCGACCTGAGCTACACGCGCGCCGACAACGCGCTGCAGGGCCAGGGGGCGGCGCCCGTACAGGAGCTCGCGGTCAGCCGCGAGCTGGTCTTCACCGGACCTCAGAGCAACGTCAACACGCTCAGTTTCCTCACGCTGAACGGCACGCTGCGCCTCGCCGACGGCTGGTCGCTCCAGGGCGTCGCCTATTACCGCGACTATGCCCAGAGCGTCGCCAACGGCAACACGACGAGCTACGTCGCCTGCCAGACGGCCCCGGGAGCGCTGTGCCAGCCCGACGGCGTGACGCCGCTCACCAATGCGGCCGGAGAGGGCCTGCCCGACATCTCCCAGGGCGGCAGCGTGCCGATCGGCGAGAACGACTTCGAGACGATCCGCGCCTTCGGGCGCGGCCTCACGCTGCAACTCTCATCCGATGCCAGCGTGCTCGGGCACGGCAACCGCCTGGGTCTCGGCGCCGCGCTCGACTATGCGACGACGAGCTTCTACACCGCCGCCGAGCCCGGCGTCATCGATTCACGGCTGCTGGTGGAACCCTCGGGGCTGATCGTCGACACGCCGGAGAACTCGCCCGGCGCCATCGCCGACGGCGATCCCACGCCGGTGAGCGTCGACTCGGTGAACCAGAGCGTCGGCGCCTACCTCACCGACTCCTTCGACGTCACGCCCGGTCTCACGGTGACGGCGAGCGGACGCTACAACGTCGCGCACATCGATCTCTTCGACCAGTTGGGCAGCAACCTCTCGGGGAGCAACCGCTTCGTACACTTCAATCCTGCACTCGGCGCGACCTGGCGGATCGGCCCCACGGCCACGGTGTACGGAGGTATTGCGACCAACACGCGCACCCCGACGGCGAGCGAGATCGAGTGCTCGAATCCCCTCACCCCGTGTCTGCTGCCGACCAACCTCGCGGGCGACCCGCCGAACCTGCGCCAGGTGATCGCGCATACCACCGAGCTCGGGGTGCGCGGCGCGAGCGTCGAGTCGGTGCACGGCGGCGCGTGGAGCTGGAACCTCGGGCTCTTCCGCACGCTGCTGCACGATGACATCTACGGCATCGCGACCTCAGTCAGCCAGGGGTTCTTCCAGAACATCGGCGACACGCGTCGCGAGGGGCTCGAGGCGGGGCTGCGCTACCGCGACTCCCGGTGGACGGCGTATCTCAGCTACAGCCTCGTCGACGCCACGTTCCGCTCGCCGCTGCTCGTGCCCTCACCTTCCAATCGCTTTCAGGACGCCCAGGGCGACATCGAGATCCAGCCGGGCGACCGGCTGCCAGGAATCCCTGAGCACCGGCTCAAAGCCGGGCTCGACTACGCGCTGACCTCCACGTGGTCGCTCGGCGCGACGCTCGAGGTGAGGAGCAGCGTCTACTACGTGGGAGATGAGGCCAACCTGCTCGCCCCGATTCCGGGCTACGCGGTCGTACACCTGCACTCGACCTATCGGCCGAGCGAGCATCTCGAGGTGTTCGTCTCCGTCGACAACCTTTCCAACCACGACTACGCAACCTGGGGAATCCTGAGCGACCCGACGGGCGTCGGCGCTCCCGGCATCCCGCCGGGCGCAATGACCAACGGCCCGGGTGTGGATAATCGCTTCCTGAGCCCCGCCGCGCCGCTCGAGGCGTTCCTCGGCGTGCGCTTCAAACTCTGAGTCGTGTCTCACCGCCGCGGACAAATGCTATTGTCGTCGTCGCAGGAGCGCGCACGACGCTCCGTCCACGGGGTGAGCACCGCGCGATGAATGGCACGACCCTCCGACGCTGGCACACGTACATCGGTCTGCTGTGTGCGCCCAGCCTGATCTTCATGTGCCTCACCGGCGCGGTGCAGCTTTTCAGTCTGCACGAAGCGCATGACAGCTATCACCCTTACGCCTGGGTCGAGAAGCTGAGCTCGGTGCACAAGGACCAGGTCCTGGAGCATCACCACGAGCACACGCACGAGGATCGGCCCGCGCCCCCCGGCGCAAAACCAGCCGCCGAGCCTCCGGACGCGGACCATGATCACGACCACGATGAATCGACGTCAGCCGGGACGCTGGCCCTCAAGGTGTTCTTCCTGCTGGTCTCCCTGGGACTCACGGCCTCGGCATCGCTCGGAATCTCGATCGCCCTGACCCAGAGCCGCCAGAGGAAGCTGTGCTGGGTGTTGCTCGGCTCCGGAACGGCCCTTCCCATCCTGTTTCTCGTACTGGGGTAGGCGCGCCCGGCTCTGACCGAGGCGTAGCGCGTCGCCATGAGACAAATGGAAAACCGGATTACGGCAATCGACGTGATGCGTGGCCTCACGCTCGCGCTTATGATCGTCGTGAATCTGCAGATTGGCGAAGGCAAATCCTAC
>Ga0210394_10001087_pt1 | contig 46443 bp, 70 predicted proteins | sample IncBWC12MmetaG_FD_160121 | JGI IMG/M metagenome (GOLD analysis project Ga0210394, IMG submission 160121) | Forest soil microbial communities from Barre Woods Harvard Forest LTER site, Petersham, Massachusetts, United States - Inc-BW-C-12-M | ecosystem: Environmental > Terrestrial > Soil >...
TTAATAATGCAAGTTGACAGGTCAACGTGATTTGCACCATTAAGTCAGGTGAATAAAAAATCGAATAAGGGGAACCCAACTTGCCAAATGCTCCATTTTGCGTGATTTTAAGACCTTCTGATACGATGTAATTTTTATCTTCCTTAGCTTTCGTGCGACGTGCAACGATGGTGCGATACACCGTCAAGAATACTTCGCCAATGTGTGCGGGATAAAGCCCGAGCGTCAAAATCACATTCCCGTAATACCCTGTTACGTCACGGTCAATGAGATACGTTTCATCATCGGCCCGATAACCAATGCAATGCTCAGAGCTATGCAACCCCCCTATGCCCAAACGATAAACCGCATTACCGATAGTAACCCTTCGACCTTCCAATTGCGGCGGCATAATCATACGACCTAGTTGGTCGGTTCCAAATTTAGTTGATGCAATGATCGCCAGCAATTCTTGCAATTCTGGCGTTTGAAACGTCAACCAACATGGCACTTTATAAGCGTAAACGGCATCGGGATTAATCTTAGGTTTCTTAATGCGATTGCCGGTTAGCCGTTGAACTTCGGAACTTATGACGGCTTCCGCTATCTGTGCATCGGACTTTGAGCGTAAGTCCTGACGATATTCAATCGACAAGGCCGCGCGCAAGTTAAGGGAGTCATTTAGTGATGTTAGAAGTAATTCGGTATTTTCAAGATCATTAAAGTTATACGTTCGTGTTATCGCAATTTGTTCGCGCGTCAACACAGTGGATGGCTCGAAAGGCAAATCCTGAATATGCCTACAGTGTAGGCGTGCCGCATATAGTTTCAAACTTCCGCGAAGCGGTGCAACTTCAATCAAGTCGATATGATTGGTTTGCGGAACTTTGAAGTTGTATTCGGTTTCAAGCTCTGACTGTGAAGCGTCCATAACGATGATATCGTGTGTGAGCTTGTGAAGTGTTGCCGCGGTAGCGAACGGATTGCATATCGCACAAGCCAATACGAGCAAGTCATATCGTTTGATATTGAAGCCAACAATCATAAAATTGTCCAGCATCCAACTTAACCAATCTCGCGGTATCGGTTCGTCGTCTATTGCTTCAAAATAAACGTATTTATGTGTATCGTAACAACGAAAACCCGCGAGAAAATAGTTTGGAAAACTTTCAACGTCAGCCGTGAATATACCGCCGCGTTTGGCAAGCAATTCGTCAGTTGTGAAAAATTCCCGTTCCATTTAGGTTGTCTTACCCATTATCAAGCCTCGCGCATGATCGCCCGCGAACGCCAGCGGCTTTGCATGTTCGCCTATGCACAGTCGCTTAACATGAGGCTCGATAGCGCGCCAGTATGCCGCGCTAAACGTGTGCCCGCCGGGCAAACCTTCAACGCGATAATTCGCGCCCAGATCAAGCGAGCGATGAGAGGCCAGAAAATTATCGTGAAAGAAAATGCAATCGTTTTGCACAAATGCCGATATGGCTTTGAGTGCAACAAAAAATTCAGGCCAGATTAATTGGAATGATCCGGTAACGCTATTGAACAGTCGCTCGGAATTTGGATAATCGCCAGCAACCAACCTTGTTTTGATGAACGAGTTGTCATCAAAATACAAAGTAACGCTTGATTGAGAGAAGCCAAATTTGGCGAGTGGTTTCCCGGCTTTGATCACAGTATCAACCGTTTTTTTTGGAATGTTTAACGGTCCCGGCAAGTCAATTCCATGCCAATATTCAATTAACATTCCGCCATTGGTGGCGACCATTGTATTAGCTCGCACGCATATGGCGGTGTTGATTATGCGCTCCCCTTTACTCATAAAGCCGATGCACGATTTGAACGCTTCGCCCAATGCATCATTTATCATAGCGACCGGTTCATCCGGGTCTAGCGGCAATTGTGACGTTTCAATTGCTGGCACAAGTGCGCGAAAATTTCCACTCTTAATTGACAGAGCTTTAGTTTCAATTTGCGTTAATTGAAATTGCGGACCACACTGATTTAGCGCAGCTTGAAACTGTTCTCCGTGTGGGCACAATTCAATCGCGACATCGACAGGTATGCCGATTGTAAATGTATCGTTTTCAGCCAACATCCATCCATCTTTAATGGAGACAAATTCTTGCACACCTTCCGCGTCTTTTGTTACAATGCTCGCAAACTTCAACGCTTCGATAAGTTTTAATCTATCGTCGGGAGCTGAAACCGGTTTTGGTTTGCGAGGCATTGTTTACCCTTTATAGTTCATCGTAAACGTATGTGTAGGGTGCAAAACAAGATAGGCTTGCTCCGGTTTGTAATTTCTGTGACGTTTAATATATCCTTCAATTGCCGGTCTGTGCGTTAGGATTTGGTCATCGTCATCTTCAAAACGAATAAAAAACGTCAGTTCCATAACCTTTGAGTGATTGGGACCAACGAAATATGGTTCGATTGTATAGACGTGAATTTGTGCCATCGGTTTAACTCCTATGGCGTAAGTCGCCATTTGTTCATGTTGTCTTTTCGCCATCTTGCGCCATCTTGCGCGCATTTCAACGCTTCTTCGACCATTTCGTAATCACTTTCCGGGCAAACGCCGCATTGAATGTCAAGCGTGCGACGTTGCGCCCATTTGCGAACAAGCTCCGCAAATTGAGGATCGCGTGCCAACAATATAAACATTGGTTCGTCGGGCAACGCATTGGCATGGCAATCAAATTTACCTGGTTTTAGTTTCGTTCCCATGTGACTAACTCCAATCAAAACGGTAATTCAAGCGAGAAATCGGGGCATTCTGTTTTTGGATCAACGATGACGTTCATTGGAGGAACCATCTTAAATTTACCGCAACTGCCTGTTCCGTCCATATCAACGTGTTCACAATCAAAACACGTATATTGCCTAAGTTTCGGTTGTTGGGCGGCAACTTCCGCATTTTGATCGGATACCGCTCCCATTTGGGCACTAATTCCATTTAACAGTGCGTTAAACTTCAATCGCATATCGTCAAACATTTCATCAACGGCATTTTCAATCCAATCGCCATCGCTTTCCGCGAGTTGCACGGGAACCTCGACCGATGCCGGAATTATGGCACTCGCGGGCTTGCTCTGAGGGAGGGTTTGTTCCCCTGGCGGCGTGAATGCCATTTCAGCCGTTGCCACGTCCCGCGCAAGGCTAGGGCCGGTTGTGCTACCAGGGGGCAACCAACCCCCTGGCGGCGTGCCAGGATGCACTACGGGAGCTTGTGGACCCGTCTTTGCAGGTCTGCCGGGACGACGTGCCGGTGTGCCCGGTATTGAGGGTGAACGTGCCATTTCTACAGCCTTTCTGTATGCCGTTGTCATTTCAACTGGTATGGTTAACTTGTTTGTCGGACCTTGAACACATAAACCGTATGTGCCCACATGCTCTAGAAGTTTCCTTTCATGTGTTACACCGTCAAGAACGATTTCAATCACTTCCCCGTCGATCAATTGTGAGGAAATTTGTGCAGCTATTTCAACGTCTATCATGTCAATAATCATAACCTACAATTTCAGGATATTTTTTGTTGACGTGAACCTTGATTGCTTTAGGTGCAACCAATCTGTCAATGTATTGCATGGCATCATTAACCGTTGTCGGGACAAATCCCTCTTGTGAGAAACGTTGACGCCACCAATCGCGGGCTTTCTTTCCAATATACCCCGGAGCTTCAATTGCAATGAACTCTTGAAAACGCAACATGCCGCACTGATACGCGGCTTTAATCGTCGGTTTGGTTTCCGGCGTTGCGTCGCGTCGTAAATGTTGCGTGTAATATACATGATCAACCTTATATGTCTCATATATCGGAAGGTCGGAACGTATAATTACATCGTCATATGCTTTTGGCACGTAACCTATTTTAATTTCAAACGGTTCACCGCAAAAATCGCACACTCGCGCGGACGCATGATTGTATGCATCGCACGCGGGGCAAATTTTAACAGGTGCATCGCCGCTTCCTTTCCCTTTCATCTTCGGTATATAAGGATCGTCAATCGGTCCTAAACGTCGCGCGTTACCCGCGTGATCCGAGATGATGCAATTCTCTTTAACCCAACCATTGTTTTCATATGGTCGCATTCCTCGACCAACCATTTGCACCCATAAACCAACGCTAATTGTTGGGCGTAGCATAATTTCGTGGTCAATTGGCGGATGGTCGATTCCGGTTGTTGCAATACCGTTGTTTGTCAGTGCATCAAGTTCGCCCGCGAAAAATGCCTTAAAAATATCGTCCCGGTCATTCTCAGGCATCTTGCTATGAACGGCTTCCGCGCGCAAGCCGATATATTTCAACATTTGAGCGGCTAATAACGCATGTTCTATGCCGGTGCAAAACACCAAGCGACAATGCCGATCGGGATTTTTATTAAGACTTTCGTTCAACGCCGCCCACGTAATTTTTTCATTACGAGTGACTTCGTTTAAGCCCGATTGGCTGTAATCCCCGGTAGTTGATATAGCCACATTACTAACGTCAATCTCATTGTCAACTCGCTTGGGAACCGGCTTGACCAAATAACCTTCCATAAACAATCGTTTATAGTTATCCATTGTGCAAAGATCATATGCGATATCGGTAAAGATGTCCCCATTTGTCAACAATCCCATACCGGTGCGCCAAGGGGTAGCAGTTAATCCAATCACTTTTAGCTTAGGATTGCGTTCGCGCAACGCGAGAATGACGCGCATATACATACTATCCGAATTCGGACCTAACAAGTGGCACTCGTCAATTATGAAAAGATCAATATGCCCGAACGCTTCGATGATTTTCACAATTGACGCGATACCGCCAAACGTAATTGGCGCGAACAAATCCCGTTGCTTCAACCCGGATGAATATATCCCGGCTGGCGCGTTAGGCCATATTTGCATTAACGCGCGATAATTGTTAATCAACAGTTCTTTAACGTGTGACGATAACAAAATTCGTTGATTTGGATATTGTGATAGCACGCTTTGTATAAACATCGCATTTACGCCAGATTTACCGCTGCCGGTGGGCATCGCAATCAAGGGGTTGCCGTTGAATTTTTCAAAGTAATCATAAAGCGATTTTACCGCTTTGGTCTGATACCAACGAGGATTAAATGGTGCGCTCATACGATTGGCGGTCCAACTCGTTTCATTAATGCGTTAAGATCGTCAATTAAACTTTCAATTTTTTTAGATTGGTTTTCAACGGTTTCTATTAACGCACAGATAACCTTTGCGGGTAAAAATACGTCATCCTTGGCATCTTCTCCCGTTGTATGCTTAATGAAACGTATCATTTCTTGTATTTGTTCGGGATGGGTCATCTAAATTCGCTCCATTCACCACACGCTTGCGGTATTGCCTCTTTAGGGATTGTGGCATTCCAGTGTTTACAAAACCATTGCTGATCGTTTATCGGCACAGAATTGATGCAAGAACGGCAGTTAATATCCACGCTGTGCCCCAAATGGCAAACGCCAACCATAGGACAATATTTGCAAGTGCCATAGGCGGGATTTGCTGCAATACGAGAAGGCAATTGCGTAGCGTAGATATCATTTCGCGCTTTCTCCGTGTGATTAATGCCTAATTGCCAATCCATTTCCAGCACTTCAACGTGGATATCGTCGTCATTCTTGTTTATACCAAAATATATGCCATATTGAAGTTCATACATTTGGGCATAACATGACATTTGGATAAAGTGTTCCGGCTTCGCGATACGAACGCCATTCTTAACAAGTTGCTTAAATCGTTTGTCGTTATGCGTTTTCATTTCGAGTAAAAACGGTATTTCAATCTGGTATTTGGGCGGGAGCTTGCCCACACCGTCTAATGATCCGCCATAATGTTGTTCGTTTGCTGAAATGCGAATTTGTTCACCATCTTGTGAAACGCCAAAAACGGCAATTGATGCCGCTTTCAACCAATTTGCAATCCGCAATTCCTCCAAATGTCCGCGATTGAACAACCTTAACATGCGCCCGTCGAATTGTTCACGATGCATCCAACGGAAGCCGTAAACAATTCGGCGGTTGCATTCCTGCCCGATGACGCTTGCGCCTAAATGATCTCGGTAACTTTGATCAAATAGGCGCACACAAGCGTCGTCAATGTCCTGTTTAATGGACGCGGCTAACTCTTTTCGCTCTAGCCCACTAAACCGGATCACGGTCGATTACCTCGCCCAAGCTGGCGACGGGTTGTTCGGTTGTTGTGCCCAAGCTGGTGCCGGGTTGTTCGGTTGTGCCTGAGCGGGGGGTTGCTGCCAGCTCGGACCGCCTTGGGGCGGTTGTGCTTGTGACGGCGCGGCTTGTTGCCAACCTTGTGCCGCTGCCGCTGCCTGCGGGTGCGGTGCGGCTTGCGAAGGCACATTCCCCTTGGCTGGAGGATTGCCCGCCATGTCGGTTACGCCATCAACCTGAGTGTAGCGCGCGTCGGCTTGTTGGGCCGATACGATAACGCAAAACGGTTTACCGAACAATTCGGAACACCGGTTAACGGTATCGTTCAATTGATAAACCCCGGTGACGTGGCAAATTGCCGACAATTGCTTGCTGGCGATTTCCGCCGCTTGCGGATTTGAATTCCACAAGTTTAACCGGTAAACACCGGTCACACCTTTTGATGGACCGTCGATTATTTCGCACGTCAATGCGAGTAACCCTTCGTTTGGTTTGTCTTTAACCGCGAGGCTTGCGGAACTCTTGATGATGACCGGGTGACGACCAATCGGAAATTGTGATTGAGCCGTTGCCGGATCAATCTGTGTTGCATCAAACCAACCCATGATTTACGCTCCTGTTAGGTGTTATCTTGGTGTTCAACAATTGTCACGGTTGGATTAACCGCTTTCAATTGTTTCCATAACGGGTCACTTTCTGGCGCGCTATCTTCGTGATGCACGCTCAGGCCGTGACGCCTCAGAATACCGGCGATCAGGGAACCGGTAATTGATTTGCCCGAACCCCTTTCACCGCTTATGACGATTTTGATCGCTGCCATTTACGCAACTCCGTTCGTTTTGTTGATGATGTGTGTTAAGTTTGGTGGTTCGTATAGGTCTAACTTACCGCTTCGGTCCCGTGCCAAACAAAGGTCATTTGTTCGACACGTCAATACAGCATATTCTTGATGCTGTTCGTTACGATGACGACTTAGGTATAAAACCTCGTCAAAGTGATACGGCAAGGCGGGTCCTAACTTCGGAACAACTGTAAGCGGTTCAATTGGAAAGCTGCCCGGCGTCGGTTCGGTATTCTTCATTGCCTTGCACGTCATAACCAGATGCTTATGCGCGACAATCGGGATGTCGAGATAGGCCATAACCATTTCCATCGTCGCGGCGGTTGTCGCGGGACTGAAACGGCGCGGATCAGATGATTTGCGTTTCTCGTCAGCAAGGTTCCATTCCGAATTTGCGCTTATGCTATCAAAAAATACGCTTTGATATTGCCTCGCTTCCGCGCTTTGACAAATCCATTGCAATGCGTCCATTGCTTCCTTTTTGTTACGACCGAATATGTATGGAATTCTGATATCCTGTAACGATCTTAACCCCGGTTCCGATGTCACAATGATAGGATTGGGTAATGTCGCGGCTAATGGTGTTTTCCCCGCTCCCGCCAATCCATAAATGAAAATTGACCAAAAGCGGTTATTTGCATCATTCGTATAAAATACTTTCATTCGACAATGCTCACGGTTGGCGTTCCGGGTGTAATTGTCACAATATCGGACAGGTATGTTTGCACTTCATCAGGCAACGCGAGAAAGCCCGTTTGAGAAATGGTGTATTTCCAATCAACAATATCGTTAAAATTAATATCCGGGAATTCGCTCGCAATTTTACTCATTGCCGCGCTAACTTTATCGCGATTATCGTCAAGTTTAACTCCAACTCGCGCAATCATTTTAACCGCACCGTCATCTGACACATTCGCGCCAATTCGCACGTTATCAAACGTCGCAGTAACCAACATACGCCAACGCATTTCGATTGCCTTCGCGGCATCAAGCCGAATTTGAGCCAATCGAAAATTAAACAGGAGTTGCGCGCGTGTGATCATGTTATGCGACCAGTGCGTGACGCTTGGCTTTTTCAACTAATATGACCGGTTTACCGGTGTAATGGGGTTTAATGTCCCCTTTGCTCAGAACCGGCAAGACTGCCGTTGTCGTTGTATATTTGACGTTTTTGAATAAGGGGTTTCCCTTAAAGATTTCGCCAAGCTGGCCGAACGTCATACGTGATGATTTCTTTTTGTCGTCGCTTCCTTCATCGTTTGGATGCACGAGGTTGAATTCTTCGTGAATGGTATCGAAGAATTCAACTCCATGAATTAGTCGCTTTCGGATCACGCGATCAAACGAGACAATCAACCGGTTGAAAGTTTTTTGTTCGGTTGAAGCGCGTTCGGCATAGATAAGGCCGCGTGTGACAGAGCTAAGGCGAGGCATGGCGATTCCCTTTCAGATTTCCCGGTCAGAGTGTCGCGCTACGCAATCGCTCCGTGACCTGTCAACCCCATATTTTGCGCTATTGACAGGTCACGGTGCGTATATCTATGGGCGGTATCCTCTTTTTAACACAAGGGGGAATCTAATGGGTGCGCCTAAATCTGAGTGTGATCCTGCCCCGCGCGGCACGCTTCAAATCGAAACGCTAAGGCTTCTGCGCGACCGGCCCCGGCATATGACTTACGAAAAAATAACCGAATTGATGGACAATTCAAAGTGCCGACCAATATCTGTGCATTGGATACATTCATATTTATCAGGCAAGTTAACTCGCCCGGATGTTGACCGGGTTCAAGCGTTATATGAGATATTAACCGGAAGATCATTGAGCTTCGATTAACACGGACGAAACCGTGTCGTTTAACAATATTCCAAACGAATTGAAAGCCTTTGATCAATGGATCAATTGGGCTTATGAAACTGCGACCGATGAAAAAGGTGCATCACGAACAACTAAAATTCCGCTACGCGCGGTTGACGGGAGAAAAGCAAGTGTCGCTAATCCTCTTGATTGGGTATCTTTCGACGTTGCCGTATCGCAAGCTGTTAAAATGGGTTGCGGTGTGGGCTTCGTGTTTACCAAGTCTGATCCTTATTGTGGTTTTGATTTCGACAACAAAACGTCAGACTTTGCTAGGTCCGAAGATCACAGATTAATTTACGAACGTCTCAACAGTTATTCGGAATTGTCTCCGTCCGGGTTAGGTGTTCATACTATCGTCAAAGCGTCGCTTTCCGCGATAGGGACCAATAATCGAACACGCGGAATTGAATGTTACGATAATCTGAGATTTTTTACGTTCACCGGAAACGTTATCAATCCGGTTCCGATTGCAAATCGTCAAGTTGAAGTAACTGAGCTATACGACGCAATTCGTCCCGAGATACAAGTTACTGAATATGACGGCTTACAACCGGAACACTATACCGATGTTGAAGTTATTCAACACGCGCAAACCGCCGCGAATGGTGATAAATTCGATAGATTATGGGCGGGGGATTGGGAAACCGATTACGGCGGTAAATCCCAATCGGAAGCCGACTTCGCGCTTATTAATATCATCGCGTTTTATAGTCGCAACGCAACGCAAACCATGCGTGTATTTCGCGCCAGTGCATTAGGTAAGCGAACCAAAGCCAACCGAGGGGATTACGTGTCGCGCATGGTGCATCGTGCGTTTGATCGAATGCCCGCTACAGTCACCATACCAGTTAACGGCGCATGGTTTGATGCAAATCAGGTAACACCGTGGGCACCGAAGTTCACTCTTGCACAACTCGGTAGTTTTCAAAGTGCCGAATGGATGCAATCGCCAACCGTGGCGCAATTAACTTACACCGCTGATCCGGGTCGTCCGATTGATTTTGCAAACCCTAAAAAACCTATTTTAATTCCGGGGTTGATGGGTGAACTTGTTGCCCACACCTGGGGCAGTTCCGTTCATCAGGTCGCGGAAGCTGCAATCGCATCCGCACTTTCAACTATGAGCTTGTTGTGCAGCCGTTCATACCGTCATGGCACGATGGGATTGTCACTTTATCTTTTATTGTTGGCGCAAACATCCACCGGAAAGAGTTTTGCTTATCAGGCGAATGATGCGCGATTTAATGCATTGGTCGCGCGGTATCGTGCGATGCCCCCGCCGCGTTCAATCGACGGTAAAGCTCGAGCTGATCACTTGGAAAAAATGATAACAACGGAATTCGGATCGGCGCAAGGGTTGGCACAACATATGATGAATGCACCGTCAACATTGGCGCAGCTCGATGAATATGTTGACCATATCCGAATGATGGCGTTACCCAATCCGCCCGCGTTTCTGGCGCAAATACGATCCGAATTGTTAAGACTTATGGAAATGTCGGGACCGGGAAGAATTTATCGCCCGCGAAAATATAGTTTACGCGGTCCCTCGCCGGACGAAGGGAAAGCGGTCATATCAGCGTCCCTTACAATTTTGGCAACCGGAACACCGGAACAATTTTACGATGAAATGACAACAACGTTGTTAACATCTGGGTTTCTGCCGCGCTTTACCATTCTGGAATATGAGGGTGGATTGACGCGGCGCAACGCTAAACCCACTAATGACGTTCCTCCCGACTTGTTGGAAAAACTTGCATATATTTATGATATGGCAATTAATATCGCGCCAACGTTGACCGGTAGACCTGATGAATTCGTTGACGTGCAACCCGTATCGCAAACAGTTATTGATCAGCTAGAATGGTTCGATAATGTTTGTTACAGAGAAATTGAACAAGCGAACAAAAGCCGGTCAAACATGGCTGGAATATGGTCGCGTGCCAAGGATCACGTCAGACAAATCGCCAGCCTTATTGCAATTGGCGTCAATGCTCCGGTGCCACGGATCGAAGCGGAACACGTCAATATAGCAATGTCAATTGTGCGACCAACAATTGATAAGATACAGAAAAAAGTTCAAACTGGCGATGTCGGAACAGGTGACGACAGGCGAGAAATTGAAATCAAAAATCTTGTTGTGCGAATGGTTGAAGGTGGCTATCACGCTTTCCAAAGTTACGGCGGCGTTAAACAAGAGTTGATAAACGCCGGATATTTTCAGATTGCGCTTATACGCGGTTATTGCGTTAAACTCGCGCCGTTTCGCAATCATCGGTTGGGTGCGAGTAAGGCGTTTGATGATGCGCTGTCATCATTAGTCAAATATGGTGCGTTTAAGATCGTCGATTGCAACGGTGTTAAGTGCATACAATGTGCGATTGAATTCTGAAAACAAAAACGCCGCTCAGAAATGAGCGGCGTTTTCTACCCGGATTTGGCCGGGCGGGATTCATGACAACCTCCCGAGTTAAATGGCAACCATCTAATCAGCTCTGTGCAGCGCGTCGCAACCGGTAAAGCGATTCCCTCACACTGTCAACGCTCGCAACTTTAACAAAGTGATCCGGTTTCCCTGGCCGAGCTTACGCCACGCGCGCAACGCAGCTTTACCGGTATAATTCCACCGTGATTTTGCAATGCCGGTTGACACATTCAATACCCGTTCGACTTCGATTAAGAATTCATTCAATTGTGAGGCATCTCGCGCCCATGAATGAATGTTTTTCAATTCGTCAGAATAAGCCGCAATGAATTCTTGTCGTGTAGGCATCTACTCAATCCCCTCAATTGGTTGACGTATTTATATCAGATTGCCCACATTACCAGTATCGCGACAATGATCAAGATCGCCAGCCATACCGGCGGGTGGATTGCCGGGGCCTGAAGCGGGTCTATACGGCTTTTGAATTTTTGGCGACGTGAGACAGGGGAACCGGGCAAGCTGGCCGTCAGGCGTGGCTCTCTGTTCACGGGTGCCACCATTGCGGAGCCTGACCGTGATTGCCGGAAGGCAGCACGGTACCTGTTTCCTGGCGGCGTTTAACGCTTTCCCGACTATCGGGACGACCGGCCTTTTCAAAATCGGTGTTTAATTGTTCTATATATTCGGAATGAACGCGCAAACGATCGCCCATAAAAACATAAGACCCATAAGGAATTGACGTGACACAATTCGCGAATACATAGCGGTCATACGCGCGATCTATTATATATGGCCATCCCTCGCTCATTCTTCCCCATGAACCGGGTTCGTCATAATCTGCCGTTTCGGTTAACAACTTTGTCATTCTTGTATTCCTTCCTTTTGTCGAGAATTTCGTCAACTACGTTCAAAAACCGCGATTGTTTACCGAACGTAAATCCAACCTTGTATGCTGTGTAGTTAGTCAACGCCAGCAACGCACAGACAACAATAACCGCGATAGCAATAATCGTTATTGTGTGAACCTGACAATCGACCATGACACAACCTCCATTACAGCATTTCGCGAAGTTCACCTTTGATGCGGTGTGCGGCTGACGTGTTCCATTTACCGCTATTGGCGAGAAAACTGCCGATAATATCCCGCCCGCGCGTGACACCGAACAAATCATATGAGTTTGTCAACTGTGACATGGCGGAAAGATATGGCCAAGCCGACATGGGCAAATCCATTCGGTGTTTCTGGATTTCATACGCGATGGCATATAGTGGTCGCGTTTCGTTTCGACTGACGATTTTCAACTGCGGCGGCATTGGCGTTTCCTTTCATCTGTCACGGGTTGAAGTAGACATTTCCAGGTTTAGGTTCATATGTTACCGACGATGCGTGAGGCGCAACCGATTGTTCGCGTATCGCACCAATCAATGCGACAATGGTTTCTAAATCTTCATTTGACCACGATCCGTGTCGGTAATGACGAAGCTCAGTCATCAGCAGTGATGCAATAATCGGATCAGCATGACCATCAATCACATATGCCCAATTGGCTTTGTCGCGCATTTTCATTTCCTCCATTTTTCATATTCGGCATTGGCCGCAACAAAATCATCAAACGGTTTAACGTCAGTTCCGATTTCACGATATAATTTATCGTGTAAATGCCGGATGACATACCATTTGTTTATCTCGCCCAACGCCGGACCAATATGAATAACATCACCGTTCGGCGCGATGTATTCCCTGTCCATGGTTTGCAGGTATTTCTCCCAATCATCATAAAAGCGTAATTGTTTAAGCAAATGGCGTAACCGTCCGGTTTCATCTGGCGTTAAATCCAACCTAATGCCAGATGAAACAATGGTTAAAGTTTCGATGCCGTCTATGCGTCTTAACGTTGCTCGCCAACCTTTTGCTAGATCAATATCGACGCTTATGTTTTTTTTGCGAGCTTCGCACATGGTTTGGGATTCCTGTTTGGTGACGTGTCAGGCTGGCCGGGAGAGTTGCCGCGCCTGGTGTGCGCTAGATCGCTACGCGGCTTACGATCATCGCAACCGGTCTATGAGGCTGACCGATCTTCGCCACCATGCCAGCTCGCGCGGAAGCCTGTCAACGGCATATCACCATCATTTAATCGGTCGCCCCACCACATGTGGGCATCGTGTTTCGGGAGCTAATTGGTAACATATATCGGAACTGTATCGTTGTTTAATACGAGGTTGAACCGTCTCAATTTTTATTCAAAAATTCGTTGCCGGATCAGGATTGTTGCAAGAAAATCCAAAATGTAACCTCTTGAAATTATTATCATATGTAGGGCCATGCATAAAAACCTTAAACTTCCTACAAATGAAAGATGCTGATCCTGACAAGAGGTAAATTCGGAACTCGACTAAAATGTGCAATACGCGGGGTCGCTCGGTCTGTATGTGTATGGTTTACAGTGGCTAACAATTATATTAACAATTTCTGAAGAGTTAATAACAGGGAATAATTGTTTAGCTAGAGCCAGGCCGGTTTTTCGCTAATGTTAGTATTAAATTGCAATCATACTTACACACACATAACACACATATTACACATATATACATGATATCAATAGGTTAGAATTATCGAGCCATACATAATCTCACAGTCTGATACGGAGATTGTCTCATAATTGAGATACGTCTCAATCGTCCCGAAAAACGTGTCTTTTTTAATGAGACTGAGGTTTTTGAGACTGACGACCCGAGCGTCCAAATAAAGAAACACGGGTTGAACCGAGGTTGGACGAATTTCCCGAAAATTCGTGAAAGTGTGACAAATTTGTCACCATTTGGGTTCGGGAATGTGGTCTAACCCTGATTACCGGAACGGAACCGGGTTGAAACATAGGAGCTACGGAAATGGACGCTGGCGGAAACGGAAATCCTGGTTACAAAAGACAGTTTCCTTCACTTACCGATGCACAATTGAAAGCTGCGATCTTCGATTACGAAACTGGCACTAATCCTAACGTAGCGTATATGACGAAAGATCAGGTTAACGATCAAATTGTTCGTATGCGGATTGAGATGGTGGCACGGGAAGCGGGAGTATCCAAAGTTTACCGGGTTCCACAAATCTGACAGTTTGGGAAGTCTAGCTCGCTAGGCTTCCTTGACTACCAGAGTTAACCAATAGGAGTTGAACCAATGAGTTGCACAGTCGGCAATTTGGGCTACACGGTAGCTCAGTCAATCACTACTCGCTATCTCGGGCCAACCAACCGGCTTGGCGGGCGGATCAAGGCCACGTCAACCGGGGGAATGACCATTACCCGCTATTACGATCATAGCGGAATTGAGGCTTTTCACGCGAAGGTTGCAATGATCCTGGCCGGTGATTTAGGTTGGGATGGTGAATGGATCATGGGCGGTTTAGACGACAACGGTTATGTGTTTGTTCGCAACTGGAAAGGGTAAGGGAATGAGCGGCCCCAATGGACTGTATGAGGAAAAGTGCGGTAGAGTGTGGATACAACATTTCGCGGAAAATGAATACGTGCTGATTGATCGGCATGGTTCGCGATTGAGTATTCATCGCACGCTCGAACTGGCACGAATTGCAGCGGCAAAGGTGAAGGCATGATTTACACAGTTCACCATGGGGTGACATGCGAGCAACGCGGAGAAGCTGAAACCGAGTTGCAAGATGCGATAGCGTTCGCTAAAACGCTATCGCAAAAAGAATTCCGGCATAGTTGGGTAATCTGCCAGGATGGCAAGGTTATCAAATTCGCGCTTGCCGGAAGTGTTTATGATGAACCAAAGGAAAACAACCATGTCTTATAAAATCGCACGACACACGCTGGTTAATGCGTTGCAAACGGCAGCCGGAGCTTACGGGGAAACGGCAGACTTGCTAGGTGCAAACGCATTTAACGGAACCAATTTTCCGAACCTCGTTGAACAGTTCAAACGTCAGCAGGTTGAAACGTTACGACTGGCCGAGGAACTGGCCGAGGTTGATACAATCGAGTTGATTGACTGAGAAAGGGAAACGACGATGATACCGACAATCAATCCCGAACGAAACGACGATACGTTGCGCGTATCCGCCCTTGCAAACATCGTTGGTAAATTCCGCGACAGTCGGGTTGTATTGGTTGATGCAACCGGCAAATCGCTTAACATCGTTGAGGCTCAATTCTTCGATGGGAAGTTGCACTTGTTCGCGGAAGGCAAGCGACACATTCCAACCCTTGAACTCTGATCCGCTGCAAACTGAGAAAGGAAACGACAATGGCGCTTATAATCAAACGCGGTGCGCGCAAGGCAATTGCGGCGGATGCTACATTAACCCATGAAATTGGAATATACCCGGACGGCATTGGCGGAATTGAGGGACACGCCATGTGTTACAGTTTCACAATTGGGGAATTTCGATGTATTATGAGCAAAGTCGAATGGCAAAATATTACAGAAGCGTTGGCGAGGCTTGAAGCTGGCATGTAACCGCGACTTGCCCCCTTGTCTGACAACTGACCAGCCTTCGGGCTGGTTTTTTGTTGCCTGACGATCCGCGCCAGCCGTGCCGTACACCAGCCGCGCCGCTCTGGCCGCTACCCTGATAGCTGGCAAGCCCGCACCGGCCTGTAGCCTCGCCGGGAGCCAGTTGTGGGCATGTCGGGCCAGGTCAAAATATGCCGTTGACGGGAATCCGTTTGCTCTGTCCTAGCTGGCAAGCTCGCACGCTGGCGGGATTGAGGTTTGGGGCAATCTCGTATGTGTCGCTCCGGCCAGGCGGCTTGCGCCCGGAGTGGCCTTTACAGGGTGCGAGCAACCAAAAGGGGCAACGCATGACAGACGGAATGAAACCGGGTGACGATATTATTATAGGTTGTAAGGCCATTGATGGTCAAATTGCAATTGCGTTTCTTACTTTGGATGAAACCGTCATTAGCGTCGCGTTGTTTCCGGTCAAAAGCGTAATGGAATTTCGAGATGAATTGAATAAACTTATTGTGCAGTTGAATAACTGAAACGAGGCTTGTCATGTATGTGGTTAAAATTGTTTGCTCCGGTTTTTTGGGCGACGAACCAATACGCGATCAAATGTTTGGTGCATTTATTAAATTGAATAGCGCCGTTGATTATGTCAATCGCGTTGTTAGTGTGGCGAAGGAACTCCACGTTAACGTTGATGTGATTGAGTATTACAGCATACGGCGCGATTTCATCAATGGTTAGCATTACGCCTCAATACCTCGCGAAGTCGGGAACCGAGGACGGTCATCAATCGGCGTTGTTTTGTTGGGCTTCGACTGCCGCGTATCAACAACCATTGCTCAGGTTAATGTATGCCATTCCGAATGGCGGTCATCGACACATTGCCGTAGCTACGCGAATGAAAGCGACCGGAGCTAAATCCGGTTTTCCCGACATTGGTTTACCGGTCCCGCGTCACGAATGCCACGGGTTATTTATCGAATTGAAGCGACCGCGAAGCAACGATAAGCGGCAGGGAATACCTAGCAAAGCTCAATCGTATTGGAAAGAAAAACTAGAGGAACAAGGTTTCTCGGTTCAAGTTTGTTACGGTTGGGAACATGCGCGAGATACGTTGGAAGCATACTTACACGAAGGGGAAATGTGATGGCGGCGTCAATTCGTTCGGTCAACGAATGGTCAGCGCGTCATATTGGCGCGGGGAAAAAATTGCGCGACGATCTTCTCTTGCTTTATGGCGCAGTTTTGAAAGCGATTGAGAATGGTAGCGCACCGGAAATGCGAGGCATATTGAATGAAGCGGTGGAGAAAATAACAAAATGAAAAAGGTTGAGCTGACCGATGAAGAAATTGCCGTTTTGGTTAAATGGCATCTTCGGAAAGGAAGATATCTCGCAAGTCGCGCTGTTGCAAACACGAATGCACTTCGCGCGCATAACTTAACTCAATACCTTGATGGAAAGGAAAACGACGATGCGTTACGGTCTCGGTAATGCGAGCTTAATGAGCCGGGCGATTATAGAAGCGTTCAAAATATTTGAGTTGGCACATGCAACGAAAAATCAAACCGAACAACGAACAAATCGACCGAAATTTGATCGGCGCGTTGTTAAAGCGTCAATGTCAAAACGTTATCAACCGAATGGTGCGCGTGAGATTGCGCGCCGCACGCGACAGGTTGATGTCGGATCGTTAAGGTTTGAGAATGGATATATGGGTTTATCCTACCAGTGGGAAACGTGGCAATCGCCGCAAACGATAACGCTTAATGGTGGCGACAATGCCACGGGCAACTAGCATTCCACCAGCCGTATCGGCGGCACGTTCACGAATTGAATTCAAGCTCGAAATCCTGACCATGTTTCGTGACAAAATTGAGCATTTAACGAATGATCTGAACAAATATCCGGTTGGCAGTAAGGCTTATGTTGAAGCCGATAAACTGGTAACGGAATTTCGTTTGTTCCGAATGGAAATTGAGGCAATTGAATTTAAGGTTGCTTCACAGTCAAACGCAATGAAAGGTTAAATCAAATGTTATCGGAAATGAAAACGCGGGACGGTGCGCGAAATGAAATCGTCGAAAAAATCCGTGAAAAAGCTGGCACGGCTCTTGCTCAATATGCAATTGCCAAAACGAAAAAGGAAAAAGATACCTATGCGTCAACGGCGAAAACGCTTAACGACATGGCTTCGGAAATTGAAGCTATTCAGTATCACACGATAAAGCATCGGTGAACATATGGACGCGCGCAAAAAGCCGCGACCTGAAAAATGTCCGGCCGGAATTCACACATTAACAGCATTAAACTGGCGTCCATATCAACACACACGAAAACGTAAACGAAAAAACGGATCAGAACAAATCAACAAAAATTGGGTGTTCTGGTGCCTCGATTGCAATTACGAAAAACGTCATAACGGTAGGTCGCGGGTTGGCGAACCTAAACTCACACGGAGCTGGTAAAATGGCACAAGGTAATTTTGAGGCTTGCTTAAATGCGTTTTGGATTTTTGACGGAGTGCGTGTTGATGCCGCTCCGGGCGAAAAATTTGCAACGTCATACGGTGTCACCCAATACAGTTGGGCTGACGCGGTTGACTCGGGGCTTGTGTCAGGTGATATGAACGCCGCGCCGGTTTCCGATTTTGCAAAGGTGTTGAAATTTAACTATTGGGAAGCGAATAACTGTGACGCTTTGCCAATCGGCGTTGATCTGATGGTATTCAACGACGCCACATTGTCGGGCGATACACACGCCGCCGAATTGCTACAACGCATTGTGGGCAGCGCATCCGATGGTGTGATTGGACCGAAAACACTGGCGGCAATTAGTAAGATTGAAAGCGAAACGTTGATTTTGAAAATCGCGTCAGCGGATATGGAATTTCTTTCAGCATTACGCAACGCGCCGTTGTATTTGAATGGTTGGAAACGGCGCGAAGTTTACATGCAAACGGAAGCAATCAAAATGATTGCACAAGCTCCCCAAAAGGCATAAATCATATAAGCGGCGTCGATTGGTGATGCGCCGCGGTCAGGCCAAACTTTGCCCGGTTGCCTACGCAGCCGGGCTTTTTTGCTACTGGCGAAACGGGCGGAAGGTGTGCTAGTCGCGAGTGGATATTTTGAAAAGGGGGTTATTCAATGCCTACGTTCAAACATTATCCGGTGAACCTGATTAAATCATCGGTTCCGGTTGAAGTTGTAAAACCAATCGTTCAACTCGATCATTCAACTGCGGAAGCCGCGCCAAAACTTACGGAAAATCCGATTACTCAAGCCATTGCCGAGAGTTAAATGACGCGGGACGATATGATTGCTGCGATTGGCGATCTTCGAGAAGTAACGTCAGGTTTAGCTCGTGAGGTTGCTGACCTCAAAACAAAAGACAGTCGAATTATCGTTGATCTCGCATTGATGAAGTCACAACTAGACCAAACATTAGCGCAGTCAACGGCTAACGCAAAGGTTCTTGAAAATATCAACAGAATTGTCGTTGCCGGTGGATTATTTGTGAGCGTGGTTAAAATATTGTTTGCAATTGTCATCGGCGTGACGACAATATGGGTTGCGGTTGTCAACCTACACGACAATGGGGCTTTTACCTTCATTGAAAAAATCAAATTTTGGAAATAAGGAAAATAACATGGTAGATACACCAATTGAAACAACGGCGGTTGCGGTAGCTCCGCCACACGGATTGTCAAATATCATGGGTTCGCCCGGTTCAACATGGGCAGCAATCGCGGTTGTGCTTTCAACGCTTGGAACGTTGATGCACAGTCAAACGTTGCCGACAACGGGACAAGAGTGGGTTATGTTCGGAATTACCGGGGTAACTTCAATTATGGCCGCAATTGGGAGGTAATGCGATGCAGGTTCGTTGTAAATTTCAATTGATTTCGATTAAGGAAGTTTCCTGGAATTTTGACGCGCGCGAATTTTGTTTTCAAGCTCGTTATGACGAAAGGATTGAGGAAGATCGACGTTTTATGAAAGCATCGCCAATGGGCGAGTTTACAGTCATGGTTGATAATCCTGCGGTTATCGAACATTATAAACTCGGTCATTTTTACTATTTTGACAGTTCACCGGTTCCGGTGAAAAATGAGGATATCAAAAATGCGTAAGTTTGGAATTTTGATTACCGGTTTGTTTATGCTTTCCGGTTGTGTATCAACTCTTGAAGGTCTCGGTATTTCACCCGCAACGTCAACTCAGATTGGAACCGTTGCAACCAACGTATTGAACGACGGAACGCTTGTTTGCAAATATGGCGGGTTGTTCGCGGCGGTTGTCGGCGTTAAAGTCACGAATGCCGAAGCAAATGCGGTTGCAACGGCTTGTTCCGCGATTAGCGTCGCGGGTGAAGTCGTTAATGGCGCGGTTCCCGCTCCCGCGCCGTCAGCTTCCGTCATGTCGTCAATCCCGGTTGCGACCGTTCCCGCGCCTGTCGCGGCAGCGGTAGCGGCTTCCGTGCCATCGGGCGCATGATACGCTTTAGCCAGGTGTGTGCCGTGCTGGCCCTTCTCGGGCTGGCACGGTGCGGTGTCGCGCCAGCCGTTGCGATTACCGCAGGGGCAACAATCGCGGTCCCCTTGTTGAATTTAGATACCGCTTTTCTGACATGGTATCTAAAACAAAAGGATTTGAAGGTTGTTCCGTCAAAAGCAAAGGATTGATGATGTTTTGGAAATTTTTGAATTGGATCGCTAATTATTTTCTTAATAAGCGACCACACGAGGAAATTAAAGATGCTGAAGATAAAAAGAGCATTGATACGAACGTTGATCGGCTCAGTAATGCTGACGTTGATAAGCGGTTGCGTTCCGACTTCAAGCAAGGATAGCGTTTGCGTCGGATTGTCGCCAATTTTGTTAAGCGACAGTGATATTGCAAATCTGAGCTATGAAACAAAACGACGAATTTTAGCTCAAAATGAATTCATCGTGTTGGAATGTGGTAGAAAATGAGGTTTACAATGAACAAATTTAAGTTAGCAATTGCGTTATTGCTTGCGCTGACAGGGGCAACGCTCGCACAACCGCCGCCAAGCCCGCCGCCAGCTTCGGTAATATGCGGAGCGACCACACTAACGGTCACAAGCTCTAGTGCTCGTATCGTTTTGCCCACTGTCAGCCCGAGTTGCAGAACCATTACGCTTTTGAACGATGGCGCGGTTGAAATATTTGTTGCGATCGGCACAAGTTCCGTCACGGCAGACACAACCGGTGTGGGCTTAAATAGCATAGCCATTCCGCCCGGTGTAAGCACATCTGTTTGGAGTGGTAGCGGAACTTACGTCGCGGCTATTACCGGATCGAGTGCATCAACGCTTCGTATTTATCTCGGCAACGGCGCGGTTGCGTCAAAAGGCGGGGGTGGGAGCGGGAGCGCACCGTTAACTAATCCGATTAGTTATACCGGTGATCCTACAGGACTAAATATCGTTATTAACGAAGGTGCGCTCCAAATTGACAATATATCTGTCAGCGGGTTGATTGCAACTGATACAACCGCTTCAACCAATGTTACGACGATTAATTATGGTTCGGTTGTCGCAATTAATAGTAATTTCTCTCCAATCTTTACCGCTGCAACCTCGGTTAATTTTCCTTCGCTGGTAATGATAAACGGTGGTTTTTATGCGATCTTTACCGCTGCAACCTCAGTTAATTTAGGATCGTTTGTAAACTCTATCTCTGATTTTGGCCCAGGTTTTACCGCTGCAATCTCAGTTAATTTACCGGCATTTACTTCGACCGGCAGCACAGGTGCTTTTGGGCCTTTTGGTGACACTGTTACAACCCTCTCATTACCGCTTTTCGCTATCGCCGGAAGGGTTGTCATTGGAAATTTTTACAATGGCTCGATGAATGGGCTTCCTACTTTATCGTTTCCGAGACTTAATACCGTTGTTCGTGATTTTAAGATCAACGATATGACATCGCTAATTAATGTTCAGTTGCCAGTTATTCAGACTATCGGCGATGACGGTTCGGGGAATTCGCTTACTTTCAACCTTAATACCGATGGACTTGTCACATTCAATATTGGTTCATCGTTAAAATCAGTTACGAAAAATGTCACGTTTACAAGCTGCGCCTTGAATGTTACGAGCGTAAACAATTTGTTGATCGCTCTTGCCGCATTAAACGGCACGGGAGGCACTACGCTTTACACCGGCAACACGGTCACAATTACCGGAACGTCTGCGACGCCAACCGGAGCGGGGTTAACCGCAAAAGCTACGTTAATTGCCGCTGGAAATACCGTCACGACGAATTGAGGTTTGAAATGAACAAGTTTAAGGCTGTATTTTTCGCTGGCTTATTGTGCATTTTAAGTTCGCTGGCGCAAGCTCAAACTCCAACGGTGTGTGGCGTTACAACCTTGACGGTTGGGCCGACAAATTCAAAAATTCAATTGCCGCGTTATAGCAGTTCATGCAACACGGTTAACATTTTCAATGTCGGATTAAACGAGGCATTTGTCGCATTTGGCAGCAATACGAGTGCCGTTGCGATTACCGGCGGATTTGGGTTGTCCAGCATTCCGGTTCCGGCTGGCATCGGAACTTCGATACTTCCTACCGTATCGGGTATCAGTAACGTATTTATTGGCGGCATATCGTTGTCAGGTCCGACAACGCTTCGCATTTATGTTGCGAGTGGTGCGATTGGATTTACTGGCGGGGGCAGCGGTATAACGGTCGGTTCCGCGATTAGCGGGAGTTGCGGTCTCGGATATGGCGTCTATAACAACGGTGGGTTGGTTGGTTGCATTCCCATTGGGGGAACTGGAACCGTTACGAACGTTTCTATTACCGACTTAAATGGCTTTCGCGGTAACGTAACAAGTCCATCGACAAACCCTCAAATTGCAATTGAGGTTGACATAAGCGGTATTTTGAAAGGGAATGGAACTTCGGTTAGTGCGGCAATTGCCGGAACGGATTATCTCGCGCCATCGGGTAGCGGAGCGGCGTTAACTAACATCACATGGTCGCAAATTGGAACAACGCCAACCACACTTGCCGGTTATGGCGTTACAGCGGTTCCGTTTGCCGATTTAACAGGATTGCCCACAACTCTTGCCGGTTACGGGATAACTGACGGATTAGGACAAACGCTTACGAATGGATATATATTCGTTGGCAACGGATCAAATGTGGCCACTGGCGTTTTAATGTCGCGCGATTGCACAATTACCAATTCGGGGGTAATGACGTGCAATAAGACGGGCGGCGTTTCGTTCGCGGCGAGTGCAACTACCGATGCAACAAATGCCGCTAATATATCATCGGGAACATTGCCGAATGCGCGACTTGTATCCGTTCCGAATTCATCTCTTGCTAATTCCTCGACAACGGTAAATGGTCAAAATTGCACACTCGGCTCGAGTTGCACAATTGCAGCGGGGGCAATTTCACAAGCGACCATAACTCTCAGTAGCGCGCAAATTCTCGCGTTGCACACAACTCCAATCCAGATCGTTGCCGCACCGGGGGCGGGATATTATATACAGGTTATCACTTCATCTTATGCTTTGTTATTTAACTCGATTGCTTATGTAAACAATTATCCACCCGTAATTTTTTATGGCAACAACAATACCCCTGCTGCTGATCCCGGTTCAGCGGCGGCGTTAATAACGGCAACCGGAAACTATTTTTATAACAATGGTTATAATAGTTCCGCTCCGACGGGAACTTCTGCGGCAAACATATCTCTTTATGAGAACAAAGCCCTTTACGTTGGAACGATAGTTGGCAATCCGACGACCGGTAATAGCACGATTATGGTAACGGTCAATTACATTGTAGTTCCGTTGCCATTTTAATATAACACGATAAAATTGTTTTCTATGGCAATTGAAAATGCGAACGCGAGTTGAAATATACGATAGCTTTCATCGCGATGTTTCCTGGATAACTCAGGACGCTATCGAAGAATATGCGGGCGCGGCTTTACACAGTCGCGAAGCTGCCGATTTGTGTATTATGAAATGGTCGCGCGGTGATCCGGTTAAGGTGGCGCTAATGCGAGAACACCTTGTGGGCAATTATTACGTCACGTTGTTGCAAGAGGAATTAATCGAAGAATTTGGCGAGGAACGATTTATTGGCAAACCGTTAAGTAAAGAACGGCGAGTTAGAATTCTTGAACAACGATTGTTAAGTGAACGGGACAATGATGTTGCCGCGAAGATTTCAAAAGAAATTCGCGAATTAAACGGTGAGGTTGTCAAACCGTCAGATAAAGCCGTGTCATTAACTGTCAATGCTGCACCGTCAAATGTGACGTTTGATCGTAACAATCCTCGGGAAGCCGAGCGAATTGTTATGAGTGTATTGGGGGCACTCAATTGATTGTGCCATTTGATTTTGATTTCAAAAAACCCGATTATACATCGGTATGGGAATGGCGCGTTAAATTAATTACGCTAATTCGTGAAACTCAAACAATTGATGCATTCCGAGATTATTATCGTGACAGTCCAAACGGGGTTGCGGCGTTTATAAGTCATTGGGGTTGCACATGGGACCCTCGCAATGCCGATATCGGATTACCGACAACAATACCTTTCGTCCTTTTTGATAAACAGGAAGAATGGATTGCTTATGTGTTGCGGAAGTGGCGCACACGGGAAAACGGGTTGACCGAGAAAAGCCGGGACGGCGGGTTGTCATGGTTAGCAGTCGCGTTAAGTTGCACGCTTTGTTTGTTTAATGAAGGTGTCTCGGTTGGCTTTGGTTCCCGCAAAGAAGAATACGTCGATAAGTTGGGTGATCCTAAATCATTGTTTTGGAAAGCTCGCTTTTTTATGAAAAAATTGCCCGTTGATTTTCGCGGTAATTGGAACCTTGATTTAGCTCCGCACATGCGAATTTTATTTCCGAACACGGATAGCTCAATTACCGGCGAAAGCGGCGATAATATCGGTCGCGGGGATCGAAAATCAATTTACTTTGTTGACGAAGCTGCTCACATTGAACGCCCACAACTTGTTGACGCTTCGCTAAGTGCGACAACGAATTGTCGTCAGGATATATCTAGCGTTGCTGGCATGGATAATCCCTTTGCACAAAAAAGATTTGGGGGCAAGATCGAAACATTCACATTTCATTGGCGCGACGATCCGCGTAAAGATGATGCATGGTATGAAAAACAGAAAAATGACCTCGACCCGGTAACGTTGGCGCAAGAAATCGACATCAATTATAATGCGTCAGTTGAAGGCATTGTTATACCGCACGAATGGGCACAAGCCGCAGTTGATGCACACAAGAAATTAGCGTTTGAAGTTACCGGCGGCGTTGACGCTTCACTCGATGTTGCCGATGAAGGTATTGACTTAAACGCTTTTGGCGTCAAGCATGGAATTCAATTGATCGCTCTGGAAGAATGGAGCGGTAAAGGTAGCGATACGCTATATACTTGTGAACGAACTTTCGCGTTATCAGATGAATATTCATGCTCGGCATTCCAATACGATGCCGATGGTATCGGTAGCTCAATTCGCGGTGACGCTCGTATGATAAATGAGCGGCGCAAAAATAATCAGCAGCGTGAAATCAGTGTTGTGGCATTTCGCGGATCGGGTGAAGTATTACAACCGGATCATCAAATGGTGAAAGGTCGAAAGAATAAAGATTTTTTCAAAAATCGCAAATCGCAAGCATGGTGGTCGTTACGAATTCGGTTTCAGAATACACACCGTGCGATTAATGGAGGTGAATACGATAAGGATCAATTGATTTCAATTTCGTCTGAGTTGAAGTTGTTTTCTAAGTTGATGGTTGAGTTGTCGCAACCAACGTATGAATTGGATACGTTGGGTAAAGTGTTGATAAACAAAAAGCCCGATGGCACACGTTCACCGAATTTGGCTGACGTGATTATGATGCTGTATTCCCCGCGCCGCTTCGGATTATTTTCATAAAGGTCAGATGGAATGTTTAAGAATTTATTCAAGCGGAAGCCCGCGCCAATCGCGGCACTTGCCAAACGGTCAAGCGGGCTTTTTTCCACACACGCGGACGATTTCAGCGGTCAGGACGGCGCGGCGGTAGCGAAGCGACGTGAGAAGCTCGCAAGGCTCTTGACGCTTCCTGCCCCCGTCAGGATCACGCGACAGGGGAATGACGTTGCCACGTTTGACGCAAACGATGTTGAAGATAGCGTTAAGCCTATATTTGGACTCGGGGTTGCCGGAATTAGCGAAACTCAATTAATGTGGTATGCTTCTCAAGGGTTTATTGGTTATCAAATGTGTGCCATTCTTGCACAACATTGGATGATTGATAAGGCTTGCACGATGCCAGCTAAAGATGCGGTGAGAAAGGGTTATAATATCACGTTGAATAACGGTCAGAAACTCAAACCGGACGTGCTAGATTATATGCGCGAAATGGATGAAGATAAATACGACATAAACTTTAACATGCAAGAGTTTATTCGCTTTGGTCGTATCTTCGGAATTCGCGTATGCAAGTTCGTTGTTGAAAGTGACGACCCTGATTATTATCTGAAACCGTTCAACATTGACGGTGTGCAACCATATACCTATAAAGGTATTGCACAAATTGACCCATACTGGATTGTTCCGGAGTTATCAAGCGAAGAAACGTTGAAGCCGGGTGGAATTCATTTTTACGAGCCGCAGTTTTGGCGCATCAATGGTAAAAGCATTCATCGTTCGCATTTGGTAATTTATCGAACCGGTCAGGTTGCCGACGTTCTAAAACCGTCATATTATTATGGCGGCGTTAGCATTCCCCAAGCTATATACGAGCGTGTATATGCGGCGGAACGGGTTGCTAATGAAGGTCCGATGTTGGCAATGACGAAACGCCTAACAGTGTTGAACACGAGTTTGGAAGAGGCATTAGCTGATCAGGATAAATTCGATGAACGTATGAACTGGTGGGTAAATACTCGCGATAACTACGGCGTTAAGATTAACGAAACTGGCGACACTCTGGAACAATTTGAAACATCGTTAACCGGTTTTGATGAATTGATGATGTCAGAATATCAAATTGTTGCCGCAATTGCCGGTGTGCCGGGAACCAAATTGCTTGGAACGCAACCGAAAGGGTTTAACTCGACAGGCGAATTTGAGGAAAGTTCGTATCACGAAACGTTGGAAAGCCTACAGACCGACGATTTGAACAAGTTGTTGCGCCGTCATTATCAATTAATGATTAAATCCCACATTAACCCGAAGTTTAATTTGCAGCTTCGTAACGTCACACCTGTTTGGAATGAACTTGACGCAATGACATCGCTCGAACAAGCACAACTTAATCTGACCAATGCTCAAGTTGGCGGAACGTTAATTGCCAGCGGTGCAATTGAACCTGAAGCTGAATTGAAACGGATCATTGCCGATCCTGATAGCGGTTATACAGGTTTAACGATGGATGATTTACCCGACATGCCTGACCCGGCTGACGACGCGGGCGGTAGCTCTGGCGGTCAAGGTGGCGTTGCCGGTGCAACCAAAAACGTTGAAGCGCCAAAGCCTCGCGCCGTTGCCGTTAAGCCCACACCGGGAGCGTAAACCGTGGCGAAGCGGCGTAAGCAAAAGCGCAACTACATTGTGGGCAAGCCGTTACGGATGCCAGCTCAAACGCAAATGCATTATCGCGACCGCATAGGAGAAGCAGTTAAGCGAATGCTTGCTGACGTTCGTAAACAGATTGTTGACTTGATGAATGAGGATTATGCACAAGATCATTTTGCGGCAATTAGCAAGCCGGTTATTACAATGGATAGTGAAGGGATTGGAAGTCAACTTCGGATATTAATGAACCGATTGAAAGCTGCTTACGATCAATTATTCGGTCAATTGGCAATGGGATTGTCCCCTTGGATGGTGGATAATATCAACCGTGCATCAGCTACGCAAGCGAGCTTGTCAGTTGTCGATATGCCAAATTTGAAGTCGGAAGGTGCGAAACTCACGCTGGATATTCGCAAATTGGATGATGCAACAAAACAAATATTAAAGGCATCTGTTAATCGCTCGACGGATTTCATTAAGTCAATTCCTGACAGATATATGAATAATGTCAGGAGTGAAGTTTACGATAGTATTGCGAGCGGCAACGGAATTAAAGACCTTGAAGCGTTCTTTGATAAACAAGAAAGTTCAATTACAAATTGGGCGCATAATACCGCGATGGATCAAACGCGAAAAACGTTTAATGGTTTAAATGCCGGGAGAATGCGTAAAATTGGCGTTACCAAAGGGGAATGGTTGCATAGCGGCGGAAGTCAACATCCGAGAGAATTACACGAAGATTTTGACGGTGAAGTGTTTGACTTAAACGAAGGTGCGCCGGTTGGCGACGACGATGGAAATATGGTTATGCCCGGTGATGAACCTAATTGCCGTTGCACATTTTCACCGGTAGTTGAATATGACGACGATGACGAAAAGAATGCGGATGACGTTGAATAGTTCATTTACCCGCTTTTCTTTTTGAGGGAATCGGTTTACAAGGTCCGCAAGAAAAGGTTGCATCCATGACGGCGAGAATTCCCGACAGTAACGGTTGGTTTGAAATACCCGCTAATCCTTTAACTCAGGTTGGCGTATTTGATTATTTGGGCCGTTCAATCAATGCGCCAATAGCGGATAAAATTTACAAAGTGCTGCGACCGCCGGAAGAATTATCATCGCCGGAAACTTTGAATTCATTACGACTTTCGCCGCTGATTATCAATCACATTATGTTAGGTGATCCGGCGATAGGTGATAATTACGTTCCTGCGGAAACGAGACCAATTCACGGTGTAATTGGGGACAAAGTTTTTTTTAATCCCGACGACGGTATTGTTTATGGCAATATCAAAGTTTGGTCACAGACCCTCGATCGGCGCACACAAGGGGGTAAATTGGAGTTGTCGCTAGGTTACAAATCGACTTACGATTTTACACCTGGAATTTGGAACGGAATACCATATGATGCCGTGCAGCGTAATCAGCGAGGTAATCATATAGCTGGCGTTCCTGACGGTCGTATGGGCGATAACATTTACGTGTTGGATGCAAACGAAATTACCGCAACTTTTGATAGTAAGGATTTTCACATGCCGAAAAATAAGAAATGGGTTGACGCAATGGTTTTGCGTTATACGACAAAGCCCGGTCAAACCAATAAGAACGGTTTGGTTGGCAAACCGATTGCCACAATGGACGAAGATATTGCAACGGCAGAAAACGACGCTCCCCCTACTCTTGAAGATATCAAGGATTTTCTTAACGTAATTGGCCCATCGTTGTCGGAAATCAACGAACAAGTTACGCCGCCCGATGATACTGGCGACGATTATGAAGATGTCATGGACGCATCCGGTAATCCGGTCATGGATGAAGCAACCGGCAAGGCCAAACGCCAAAAAAAAGCTCCGCCATTTGTCAAAAAGGACCCAACTGTGACAACCGATAAGACTGTTACGAAGGAAACCATGGACAGTGCAATTACCGCCGCCGTCACGGCAGCGGTTGCACCGTTGAATGCGGAAATTGCAACTTTGAAGCAAACCAGCGGAAGTAAAGTTGCAATTACTGAAATTGCCGCACGCGATAATCTCGCGGCAAAACTGTCCGGGTTTGTCGGGACATTTGATCATAGCGCAATGACGCTCCGCGATGTTGCCAAATATGGAATTGAAAAACTCGGCATTCCGACAACTGACGGTCAGGAATTCAATTCTGTTACCGCATGGTTGCATGGTCGCACGCCGCCGCGTCCCGCTTTCTCGGTTGACACATTGGACAATAAAGACCCGAATAAACCAACTTCGGTTGACAAGTTTCTCGCACCCGTTGCCGCGTAATTGAAACTTAGCATTTAAGAAAGGACTTTCAAAGTGGGCTTTCAACAAACCGTGAACCTCACACAAGCATTTGGTGTGCAAGGTGAAATTATTTACGATGGGCCGGTAAGGTCAAACCCGTGGCAATTGATTTCCACGCCGCAAGCCAACATCATTGGCGCAACCGCTTATACAATTACCAGCCCCGGAACCGATACCGGATCAGGAACGGCACAAGCTGGCAGCGGTGGAACGGGATTTGCCGGTGTGCTGGCCGCGCCGAAGTCGTATGCCAATTTCAGCGGAAGTCTTGCGCCGACATTGACACTGCCGGATGATACAATCGGCGAATTGGTCACAATGGGAACAATCAATCTCCTGTTGGGAAATATCGCCAATCCTGGCGATTTGCTCTATTACGACAATACAACTGGCGCGTTGGGTTCAATCGCACCTATCACGTCATTTACCGGAGTTATCGCGGTCACAACCGGTATTTTGACAACCAGCGCACTTACGTCAGGTGCGGTTTACGCCGGAATGCCTTTGAGCGGGGCCGGTGTTCCACCTGGAACCATTGTGACAACGAATATTGACGCGACGCATTGGAATACAAATATTATCACGGCGGTTGCGTCAACCGTTATGACCGGTCCAAGCGCAGCGCCAGCCGGAAAATCATTTGTTCCGCACGGTAAGGTTATTCTTCGCCAATCCGCCGCGAACGGTATCGCCATTTGTGAACTGACCGATTAATAAACGGTCAATTTTAGCAGGAGTTTAATACAGTGCCCACAATTGCAAGCGTTGAACATTCTCACATTGGACCGCGACAAGTTAAAAGGTTTGCAACATTTGATGCGAACGATTTTAACGAGTTGTCGCGTATTGGAATTCAACTTCCCCCGCTTCAACTCAGGCGCATGATTGAAGCCGTCACGACATTTGACGCACTTGATCCGACGTTGACAACCGGTTCGATCAATACCCCGGTTCAATTTCTGCAAAATTGGCTTCCCGGTTTTGTGAATATTGTTACCGCTCCGCGTAAAATTGATGAACTTGTGGGGATTACCACAAGCGGCAGTTGGGAAGATGAAGAAATCGTGCAAGGTGTGATGGAAGTCACCGGAACAAGCGTTCCTTATTCTGATTACGGTAACGTGCCGTTGGCATCATGGAACGTTAATTTTAACACGCGAACCGTTGTCAGGTTTGAAGAGGGAATGCGGGTCGGAACATTGGAGGAAGCCCGCGCTTCACGAATGCGGGTCAATACAGCTTCCGCGAAGCGTGAAGGTGCGACGCTTGCTCTTGAAATTCAGCGGAATGCGGTTGGTTTCTTCGGATATAATTCCGGTGATAATCTGACTTATGGATTTTTGAATGATCCGGGACTTCCCGCATACATTGAATTTCCGAATGGAGCTTCAACATTCCCTCAATGGTCAACCAAAACGTTTATCGAAATCACGAAAGATATTCGCACGATGCTTTCGGGGTTGCGTGTCGCAACTCAAGATTTGGTTGATCCTGAAACAACTGCAATCACACTTGGACTTGCGACCGCGGTTGTTGACTACCTTACGGTAACAACGGACTTCGGCGTGAGTGTTCGCGATTGGTTGACGAAAACTTATCCCCGCGTTCGTATTGTTTCCGCGCCGGAACTTGACGGGGCACATGCCGGCTTGAATGTTGCCATTCTTTACGCTGAAAACGTATCGGATATGTCAACTGACGATGGGCGGACATGGTTGCAATGCGTTCCGGCCAAATTCCGGGTTTGTGGCGTGCAAACATTGACGAAGGGTTATGAAGAAGTTTATTCAAATGCCACGTCTGGCGTTATGTGTAAACGTCCCTATGCGGTCATCCGCTATTACGGTTGCTGATTTGATAAACGCGGTTAAGTAGCCGCGTTTAATCGCAAAATAAAAAGGATTTTCACCGTGGCGAAAAGTGCAATTAAACCGGCCCGACCACATTCAAATGTGGCATGGCGGTTATATTCCACAATTACGAATTCAACAACCATTACCGAATGGCATCAACCGGCTGACCCAAAACAATTGCCAGTTTCGGGTCGTCGGTTTGTCATCAAAGGGGGTGCCGGTATTGCTCAAAAGCGTGGATTAATTACTATGCTTGGAGTTATGACCGAAGCGACGCAAGATGAAATGGATTTCTTGAATGCACAATCCTCATTTAAGAAATTGGTTGAAACCGGTTGGGTTGTCGTTCACAAGGCGGGCGGCTGGCGTGACGATCCTGATGCCGTTGCGGCGGATATGATGCAGCGTGACGGCTCGGCACCGTTGGTTGCTAACGATTACGTAACTTCAAAAGATCGCGGCGACATGAGTAAAACTGTCGTGCCGTTGGTTGGGGGAAGGCCGGGTTACAGCCCAACAAATATGCCGCGATCAAAGCCGTTGTCGCGAATTGTGAATAACTTCGCTTAACGAAAAGGTTGATTAAATGACGGATTATCCTAACCCGCTTGTTTATACGGATGCGGATTTCCGAACGGCGTTCCCGTTTTTTGCGAACACGATTACATATACCGAAGCAAGTTTGCAACTTTGGTTCACTCAGGGAACTTCGTATATAAGCGCATACAATCGCGGCTGGTTGCGTAACAAAAATCGTCAGTTGGCGTTGTATCAAATGACGGCACATTTAGCGGCATTGAACGACATCATTGTTGCTGAAAACAACGCCGCGCCGGGGTTGGCGGTTGCCGCACGTATCGACAAAATACAGGTGACGTTAATGCCCCCACCTGTTAAATCTCAATTTCAATGGTGGTTAAATCTGACGCCATACGGTCAGCAACTCTTGGCACTTTTACAAGTGAGATCGGCTGGCGGTTGGAGCGTCGGGGGCACGCCGGAACTTGCCGCTTTCCGGCGTGTCGGCGGCGTGTTCCGGCCAGGCTGTTATTGATATGGCTGCTCGGGTAGTCCGAACACCGGGACCGGCCAGAAAGCCCCTGGAAACCGCGCTAGAAGGGGTGTCCCGCCGCGAAGGTCAAGTGGGCTGGTTTGCCAGCTCGGTCTATCCAAATGGGACTCAGGTGGCTTACGTTGCTGCCATTCAAGAATTTGGAAGCCCAACGAACAATATACCGCCGCGTATGGGTTTAAGAGGAATGTTTAAGCAAGTTCAACAGTTGTGGGCAAAGACGGTAAGTTATGCTTCAAAACGCATGTTGCGAGGCGAGGGAACTTTTGACGATGCGTTAGAATTGATCGGCGGCGTTGCGGAAGGATCAATACGAAAACAAATTGTAAGTGTTTGGGAACCTCCGTTAAAACAGGCAACCATTGATGCACGCGACAGGCGGCGTGCGAGCGGCGAACCTAGCACGAATTCGGGTGCAAAACCATTGAATGATACAGGATACATGATAGCTACGGCAACTCATATTGTCGCAAATAAAGGTTCGGCAACATGATACCGGGATCAAATCTGTTAAATAAGGCGTTAGGTGTTATAGGACGAACGGCTGTTCAATGGTATAGCTCCACGGGTCGCACAGTTAACGGAATTGGATTGCAAGTTACAACGTTTGCCGCACCGATTACGGTTTACGGATCGTTTCAACCGGTTCCGCGAAGCGCGTTTTTGCAATTGGGGTTGGATTTTGCAAAAGAATATGTCACGTTTTATACAACTCAAGCGGCAACGGATATTGAACGTGACAAAGCTCCCGACGAATTCGTTTTGAATACACACCGCTATAGATGTTTAACCAAAACGGATTGGAAGCAAATTGACGGTTGGAATTCTCCTATCGCAGTTAGGTTAACGGCATGACCGACAATCAACTCATGACGTTACTAATCGCAACGATTAGTGCCGGGTTAGCCGCACAATCGTTAAGCGTTCCAATTTTGCAAGAATATCAGCCGACAACGCAAGGAACACCATCGACCGATACGGTATATATTTTCAAATTGAGCGAAACTCGGTATGGCTTTCCGGGTCGCAAGAATATTTTCGCGGATAGCGTTATGACACATAGCGAAACCGAACGAATGGAAGTTACATACCAAATTAATGCGCTTGCAATTCAAAATCCCGCAAACACAACTCAAACAACCGCCGCTGATTATGTTCGCGCGGTTGGACGTGCGCTTCAAAGCGACGCGGCAATACAAGCATTACTCGCGGAAGGGGTTGGAATTTATCGAATTCAAGCAATGCGTCAACCTTATTTTAAGGATGATGAAGGGCAGTTTGAGGCAACCCCGTCGTTTGATTTTACAGTTGCTTACAATGATGTGATTAGCTCAATTGTTCCATCGACCGATGCAACAACGGAAACCGTAACAGGATTTTCTTGACAGGAGTTTAGCGTGGCAATTTCATTTACAAGGTATATTGATATTACTTCCGGGGTTATTGCCGGTCAGGTCGTTCGTGATCGCGAATTGATTTTGCGAATGTTTACAACTAATAATTTGTTGCCCACAAATTCATTTGCCGAATTTGATAGCCCAACGGATGTTGAAAATTATTTTGGATCAGCAAGTCAGGAATATGCTATCGCAGCGGCATATTTTTCATTCATTTCCAAGACAAATACGCAACCGCAAAAAATGTCGTTTGCAAGTTGGGTTGAAGCTGCGACGATGCCATTGATTTTCGGTGATCCGCTTGCGACCGGAACGCTTGCTCAATTCGTTGCGACCGGATCAGTTAATCATCTGACGTTGAATATGGCGAGTGCGAGCGGAACGCCCATTAGCGAAACGATGACCAACCTTGTTTTGGGTGGTGCCGGTAGCATGGCCGCAGTTGCCGCAGTTATTCAGGCAAAAATTCAAGCTGCAAACGGCGACGCCATGTGGACCGGTGCGACTGTCACATGGAATTCGACAACTGGCACGTTTGATTTAGTCGGCGGCGTGGTATCGACTGCGACTTCTCCGGTTTCAATCACAGTTGCCACAAGTCCCGATCTTGGCGCATTGCTCGGTTGGGAAAGTTCCAAGGCTATTTTCTCGAATGGTTCGGCAGCGCAATCGTTGACAAATACAATGATTGCTTCAACGGCTGCGTCTAATAATTTTGGTTCATATTCGTTTGTTCCTGCGTTAAGCGAGGGACAATGGCTTGAGCTGGCTACCTGGAATGCAACACAAAACAATATGTTTATGCAATTAACTCCGGTTACAACTGCAACCGCTTCGGCAGTTTCCGAAGGATTGATTAATTTGCCCGGTGTGGGCATAACTTTAAGCTCGAACATCACTCTTGATTTTGCATATTTGATGCCGGGTATGATTATGGCCGCAACAGATTATACGCGCCGCAATGCCTCGCAGAATTATATGTATCAGGTCGGAAATTTCACGCCAACGGTTACGGATGACGTTGATGCAAATACATATGATCCGCTTCGCGTGAATTATTACGGTGAAACTCAAACCGCTGGCCAGCTTATTGAGTTTTATCAACGAGGAACGCTAACGGGGCTTTCATCGTCCCCTACTGATATGGGGATTTACGTTAACGAAATGTGGTTCAAAGATGCTGCCGGTGCAGCGTTAATGACTTATTTTCTGGCCGTTAATCAAGTTTCAACAAACAATGCCGGTCGCGCCGCATTGATTAACATTCTTCAATCGGTGATTACACTTGCGTTGTTTAACGGAACAATTTCAGCCGGAACAAAGTTGACGCCAACGCAAATTGCGGTAATTACCAGCATTAGCGGCGATCCGCTTGCATATAATCAGGTTCAATCTGTCGGATATTGGCTTGACGTGCAATTTACAAGTGCAATCGGGGAAGATGATTTGGTCGAATGGACTGCAAATTATACGTTGATTTACAAAAAGAACGATGCAATTCGTTCCGTTACCGGAACACATGACCTCGTGTAATTGAAACAAAGGATTTAAGCAATGCAAGACGTTACTGGTTTTGGCGCAACTGTTAATTTGGTTGCAAGTAGCACGTTTCCGAATGGTATTACACTCAGTCAGTTTGCCGATGACGTTGATCCGTTTGATTTACCGTCAATGAAAATTGGTGATAATGCAATGGGAGTTAACGGCGATCTGGTTACATGGTCGCGGGCGGTCCCAATTAAACTTAATCTCGCGGTCATTCAAGGTTCCGACGACGACAAAAATCTTGCAATTTTATTGCAAAACAACACGCCAGCGCGAGGGAAAATTCTGGCGTATGATGTTGTGACGATTACAGTTGCATATCCGGATGGTAGCCTTGTCACGCTTGCTAATGGTGACATAACCGATGGTATGCCGGGAGCTAGTTTGTCGTCTGCCGGGCGGTTGAAAACCAAGGTTTATATGTTCGGGTTTGAAAGCCGCACGGGATCGGATGCGTAATCATGGCGTTTTTGGAACCAAAAGAGGTTGAAGTAACGACGCTTAAAGGTGAAGTGCGAAGTTACATCATTTCAAAATTCCCGGCCATAGCTGGCCGGGAAATTGTTGCAAAATACCCATTAACCGCTATTCCTAAAGTTGGCGATTATTCGGGCAATGAAGCGGTTATGCTTCAACTCATGGCTTATGTCGCGGTTAGAACGTCATCTGGCGCGGAAATTCCTTTGACTACAAAAGCGTTAATAGATAATCACGTTCCAGATTATGAAACGTTAATTAAAATTGAACTGGAAATGATGAAGTATAATACAAGTTTTTTTCAACAAGGGGTAGTCTCGGGTTTCTTAAAAACTATCGGGATGAATTTTCTGGCGTCGATTACCCCAATGTTGACACCTTCGTTGCTGCAATTGTCGGAAGCGATAAGGCTACGCTTAAAGAACTTAAATACGAATACACCTTAGAGGAAGCGTTAGACCTTTACGAAGTGATTGCCGTTCAACGTTACAACGAATGGTTAGCGTCGGAACATTCAAAGCGAAAGTAATTTGAATATGTCAATTCTTGACACATTTTTGATCGTATTTGATGGCGATGCATCCAAGGCAAAACTTGCACTCGCGGGCGTTACGCAAGCGAGCGAACAAACGGCGGCAAAAGTTGTTGCAGACCATGAACGAACGGTTGAAGCAACCTTAAATTCAACTGCCCACACGACTAAGTTAGGCGAGGCATTTGCGGTTGTCGGCGACCGTGCGGCCGAAATGGGTAAAAAAGTTGTCGAGCATTTAGCGGAAATTGCGGCGGGTTTCGCGGCGTTGCTTGGGGTTGAGAAATTAGTTGAAAGATTTTTTGAGCAAGCCGAAACGTCGCAACGTTTAGGGGAACAGGCAAAGCAACTCGGGCTTAACGTCACCATGCTCGATGCGTGGGGCCAGGCCGTGCGGCGGGAAGGGGGAACGGCTGACGGGTTCGTGCAGTCTGTCCAGACCCTAACCCTGTCCCTTCAACGCATGGCGATCGGTGCCCCTCTCAGGGGCAAGCGTTTCTTTGAGGCTTTGGGGATAACCGATCCGCAACACGAATTGAATAACATATTTGAGTTGTTTCCGAAGTTGGCGGAAAAAGTTAAAGACATGCCAAAAGCTCAGAGCTTTGCCATGTTGCGCGGCATCGGGTTAGACGAGGCGACAATTCGCATATTACAAGCGGGCGGTAAAGAGGTTGAGGAACTAATCGCACGTCAGAAAATGCTCGGTAATATCACACAAGAGGATACCGAGATTGCAAAAAAGTTTAACGTTGAATGGATGGACGTTAAACAAGTCTTACGCGGGGCGATGATTGAAGCCGACACAACATTTTTGCCAATTCTCGGGAGAATGTTGAAATACGTCGAAGAATTCATTTTATTTCTTCGGGAACATAAGGACTTGGTTGTCGGTTTTTTTTACGGGTTGGGGGCTGCAATCGCAGTTGCAACACTCGCAATGTGGAGGTTAAATATTGCATTTCTCTCAAACCCAATAACCTGGATTATTATTGGCATTGGATTATTGATTGCCGCGTTTGCTTTTTTGTATGACGACATTAAAGCATTTACCGCTGGTCACAATTCGGCGATTGGCGAAATGATGAAGCGTTATCCGTTATTCAAAACGGCAATTGAAGATATAATATTTGCCTACAAAAAAGTGATGGAAACTTTGGATTTTTTCAAACTTAAAAATGATGAAATCTTAAACTATCTTGATACTCATTGGGGCAAGTTTGGTCAGATATTGAAAACGATTGTTGAAACGTTAGAAAAAATCGTTCAACTTAATCCGGTTGATTTATTGTTAGGTGGCGGAACTACCGATATTAAAGAGGGGGGTTCCGCAGCATGGGATTGGATTAAAGGGAAATTTACAGGGGGCGGTAACGGCAATTCTGGCCCGGATACTTCGTCATCGGCGGAACATGATGCAACCGCTAAACGCATTCACGATAAATTTGTTGCTAAGGGTATGGATGACGCGACAGCATGGGGGTTTGCGGCCAGAGCTATTCGTGAAAGCGGGGGAATTGCAAACCGAGATGAAATGGGCGGCGGTCCTGGTCAGGGTTTATGGCAAATTACAAGCGCGGATCGTAAAGCCGATTATCATGCGACCTATGGACACGCTCCCGATCAAGGCAGCGAAGATGAACAAATTGATTTTGTATTACACGAGTTAAAAGGTTCCCAAGCTGCGTTTTGGAACCGCATTCAACATTCAGCCGATGGAGCGGGGGCCAAAGGTGCGGCGGTATCAAGATTTTATGACCGTCCGGCAGATGTGAACGGAGAAGCATTAAAAACAGGTCAATATGCCGAATATCTCGCAAATTTGAACGCGGGAAAAGGAATATTAAATTCGACCAAAACGCCATTAATGGCGCAAACGTCATCGTCATTGTCAACGCGAAATTCAACAAACACAAATTCGCTACTTATGAGCGGTGATGTGCATTTACATAGCGGAACTGACGATCCTAAATCGTTTACCGATACATTCTTGGATCATTTAAGTGAGCATTACAACGGATTGATGCCAAATTATGCTGACGGCGTTCAATACTGAGGTTGAATAAATGTCGTTTTCTCAATCGTTAAATGGGGTTGGATACGCTTCGAGTGCTGCCGCTGATGTTGTGGCGGTTTATGATGCCGATTTCAATCAATTGTTTGCCGATGCCAGACCGTTGAAAGTCAACGTTAAGGAAGGTCAAAAGCTGCCGGAAAATCCTGTCGAAACTGGCGCGGTGATAACTGACCATCGGGTTATAATGCCATATACGATTGATTTGGCAATGGTGTTGACGCCTCAAACGTTTCAAAACACGTATCAGGAAATTCGCGCTATATTCAATGGAGTTGCACCGGTTCAAATTCAAACGATGACGGATTTATATACTAATCTGTTCATACAAGATTTGCCGCACGAAGAAAACCCGGAACATTTTGATACAATTACGATGGTTTTGAAGTTCAAACAAATCATTTTTGTATCGCCATCAACATCGGCATTGCCCAATGTGGGCAATCAAACCGGTCAGAAAGCATCGCCAACAACAACGGAACAAGCGACGACAACAACTCAGGAGAGTAGTGCTGCCTACAGCATATTATTCGGAAACGGGGAGAAATAATATGCAAACTTTGGCATTATCAAACATTTCCGACCAGACTTTTACAACCGAGTTGGACGGGGATCGTTATGTCATCCGCGTTTTTACTATTCCGGGTGCCATGGCATCCGATGTAATGAAGAATGAAGTTCAATTGACGACCGGACAACGCATAACACCCGGATCGTTTTTAATTCCGTTTTTTGGTTATCAGGGAACCGGTGGTAATTTTTTGTTGTTGACCGCAAATGATGAATTGCCCGATCCTTCTCAATTTGGAATAACTCAAACGCTTGTATATTTGGGTTATCAAGAAATGGTTGCGGCGTCCAAGGTGCCAAATCAATGAGCGGGACGACAAATGAACTTGATTTAAGACTTTTGCAAGTCTCATTCGAGGTTAGTGGACAGTTATTCTCGTTTGATCAAAATTTTGGGATAAGCGCGAAGGGTTCAAAATACGCGAATGCGTTGATGAATGAATGTGTGGTTAGTATCGCGGGACTTGACGACAAAACACGCAATTACATTATCAGCGAAACATCGCCATTTAACCGAAATCGAACCGCCAAAACGTTAACGTTGCGTGCGGGCAGAGTATCAACCGGCTTGTCACTTGTGTATCAAGGCGATATTACAATTGCGACCGTTGCCGCGCCTCCTGAAATTACGCTAACGTTAAAATGTGGAACGGCACATTTTATGAAAGGTAAGATAGGAAGCGCAACAGGAGGGTCAAATCAGAAACTTTCAGTGATTGCAAGTCGGGTTGCAAGCAATCTCGGATTGAGTTTGAATAATCAGGCGACCGATAAGACAATTGCAAATTACACTCATTCGGGAAACGCTCTTGATGAAGTTGTTAAATTGCAAGATGCCGGGACAGATGCTTACGTCGATGACACTCAATTAGTGTTGAAAGATGCGTATTTACCGTTAAGCGGTGATATTCTCAATTTGAGCATCAATACCGGGATGCTAGGTGTTCCAAACATAACGGAACAAGGGTTAAAAATTGAGTTTTTCTATAACTCAGGTGTCAAGTTGGGAGGGGCGATTAATGTCACAAGCATTGTCAATCCAACTTGCAATGGAACCTATGTTATATACAAGCTCAATTTCGCGTTGACAAGTCGCGGTAAGGAATTTCAATACATGGCCGAGTGCCTGAAAGCTGTTACGGATACGCCAACCGCGACAGGTGCGGGAGCTTCGTCGCCATGAGTGCAAGCGAAACGATCGTTAACCCGGATTTTGATCGAAGCAATCAGGGAACGTTGCAAGGTTTAATTGCACAAGCGTTGAACAACTTCAAAAAGAATTTGGATAATTGCCTACCGGCGACCGTAATTTCGTATGATCGGACAAAAAACGTTGCCTCATTGCAACCTCAAATTCAAATGCTTGCTGTCGATGGAACTTTGGTTAACCGAGCTTCAATTGCAAGCGCGCCGGTATTTGCTATGGGAGGGGGCGGATTTCTGATTAATTTTCCGCTTGTTTCCGGTTCTAAAGGTTGGATAAAAGCAAACGATAGAGACATTTCCTTATATTTACAAAGTGGAAATACGACCGCTCCCGGTAGCGGGATAATGCATTCATTTTCTAACGGTGTGTTTTATCCTGATTTTGGATCAAATTTTACAATCGCCGGGGAGGACAACGCAAGTGCCGTTATTCAAAATCAAGCCGGAACGATTAAAATATCCTTTTGGCCGAATAAGGTTAAGATAACGGCGGGATCGAACACATTTGAAGTCAACGAAACCGATATAATTGCTAAGGTTGGCAGCAACACACTTGACTTAAATGCAACTCAATTAACCGCAACGGTGGGTAGTTTGATTTTTCAAATGAGCGGTGCAATCATTGGCCTGACCGGCGAGGTTGATGTTATCGGCGGTCCCCTGAGGGTCAATGGTGTTCCGGTTACAGTTCCTTGATTGGAAATAAAATGAGCGGAAACAATCTGAGCATTCAGGTAAACGCAACAAATGATATTTTCATTGATAACACGGGGCGGTTGGCAATGGGAAGTGGTATTTTGTCGCTTCAACAAAGTTGCGAACACCGAATGAAAGCTCAATTTGGAGAAATGTTTTTACAGCCGACAGATGGACAATTGATGTTTGCTGATGTATGGTCGCAAAAGAATTTCGCCAAATTTGCAGCACAAGCGCGTGCCACGTTAACGGCAATGAGCGGTGTAATTCGCGTTGTGAGTTTTACAATGTCAACACTCGGTGACGTGTTTAGTTATATTGCTGTAATTTTAACTACCTATAGCCCGACACTTTTGACAATTTCAGCATCATTGGATATTCCAACATGAGCGGATCGCTATACAATTACATTGAGCCTAGCGGCGTCATCGTTCCAAATCTTAGTTCCTTGCTCGCACAAGTTGAAAGTGAATGGATTGGTCAATTCGGAAGTGGGTTCGACCTTGATAGTTCAACTCCCGGGGGAATTATGATTGCAAGCGAAGTCGCGGCGCGTAGTTCCGTGGCTCAAAATAACGCGACGCTTGCTAATCAGATTAATCCGAACCAAGCGGCGGGTATGTTCCTTGACGCGATTTGCGCGTTAAGTGGATTGGAGCGATTGGCGGATACATTCACGGTTATTGATAACGTCACTCTTGCCGGTGTTCAAGGAAGCCCGATCGCGGCGGGAACGACAATTAAATCGCCATCGGGTGACTTATTCAATTTGAACGAAGCGGTTACGCTCGATCCTGTATCCGGAACTGCAATAGGCACATATACGGCACAAGTTGCCGGTTCAATTGCCGCGCCGACAGGTAGTTGGACAATTGTAACTGACGTTTTGGGTTTGGAAACCGTAACTAATAACACCGTCGGGACACTTGGAACAGAACAACAAAGTGATCAGATATTGGCAGTTTTACGACGCAAAACATTAGCGTTGCAAAGCGTGGCATTAATGGATGCAGGGTTGTCGCGTATCAATAATCTTTCCGGAGTTATAGGATCACAAGCTCTTGAAAACGTGCAAAACGTTACCGCGACAATAAGCGGCGTGACGATGGTTGCAAAATCAGTTTGGTTTTGCATTGACGGGGGTTCGGCTTCCGACATCGGCACGGCCTTGTTGGCGACGAAAAGCCAAGGGGCAGATTGGAACGGCGCACAGAGCTTGGCGGTCATAGACCCTGCCAGCGGACAGAGTTACACCGTCAAATGGGATTTACCCACACCGGTTCCCCTCTTGGTTCAAGTGACGGTTAGGCAAGGGACTTTCGTTGGCGATATCACGGATGCGGTTACGCAAGCGGTTGTCGATTTTGGAAATAATGCGATTTCCGGATTGCAAGGCTTCGGAGTTGGACAAAGCGCGTCACCATTTGAAATTGCAGCCGGTATTCAATCCGAGTGCCAGGGTTTATACGTAAAGAATGTTGAAATCGCGACTGTTTCAAGCGGGATATATGCTCCCGCTGAAATTGCAATGGCGATTTATCAGAAACCAACCATAATCGGTGCAAATGTCAGCGTCGTAATTGTATGACAACAAACAATCAAATTGAGCAATTTGATTTTTCAGTCAATTTGCTGAAATCGCTTTTGTGGCAGTATAACAAAGCTCCAAATCTTCAAGGAATACTAGAAGCCAAACAGAGTTGGTATGATGCCAATCAACGAGATTTCTGGTCAAATTGGTTTTCAAACGTTTTTAATTTAGAAACGGCTAACGAATTTGGTTGCAACGTGTGGGCAATTATTCTGGGACTTCCGACAACGCTGATAACTGATCCGTTACCGAATGCCATTACCCCATTTGGATTTGATGTAACAAATAAATCCAACTTCGGGTCATCTAATTTTTCAAGCACGGGAACCTCGCAAATCGGTTTTACGTTGGCGGAAAAACGATTGCTGTTACGACTTCGATATCGCAAGCTGACGGCAAGAGGGGTAATTCCCGAAACCAATCAAATTCTAAAAGATTTGATTGTGCCAACATACGGATCTTGTTATATGCTTGATGGATTAAATATGACGCAACGACTGGTTTGCGGATTTTCAATTCCATCGGCGTTGAATATAATATTAACTGAATACGATCTTTTACCTAGACCGGCGGGAGTTGATCAATCAATTGTTGATACAACATTTCCGGTTTTTGGTTTTGGACCGACCAATGAGAATTTTGGAAACGGCGGATTTTCGCCTTACGAGTGAGGAAGGTCTAACATGAACCAACATTATTATATTTTTTCGTTTGGCGAAGCTGGCACAATAACCCCCGCAATTCCAAACGATACTGATCCAAGTGGATTTGTAAGTTATCAACAAGGGTGGACGTTTGATTATCAGCGTAATTTGCTGACTGACCCGGCAGCGAAGTCGCCAACTTACACGAATTTTAACGCGCTTTTGAGCGACGTTACGATTAATCTTCAAAATTATCAACAAAACGGAACGCCTGAATTTATTACTACGTCGGATAATGGGGGCACACCTTACTCGTATCGTATCAATGCAATTGTGCGTTATAGCGCAGGGGGAAATGCGCCGTTTGGATTGTATTTGAATACGGTCGATAACAATACGAACATTCCGACCGCAACTTCATCTGGTTGGGTTAATATTGGAACACAACTTGCCGCGTCGCGCATTAAGTTGACGGGTAATTTGAACCTGTATGTATCGACAACGGGAAGTGACGCAGCTAATGGATTGACGACCGGAACGGCATTTGCCACGTTGCAACATGCTTTCGCGGTCATTTATAATTCATACGATTTGAACGGGTTTACGGTCACGGTCAATTTGCTGGCTGGCGCTTATACGGCTGGTTTCCAAATTGCTGGAAGTGTTGTCGGCGGGAACCTAACGACTATTCCCATTGCACTTGTCGGCGCAGGATCGACGACCACGACAATTAATGTCACGAATAGCAATTGTGTTAATGTTTCAATGGGAGCTAATATTTCAGTCTCTGGCGTGTTGCTTGAAGCGTCGGGAACCGGGAATAATGGCAATGCAATTTCTATATCGTTAAATGGTCAAGTATCGTTGGGAAGTGACGTTAATTTTGGAGCTTGTTCGATTTCTCACGTCAACTCAGTATCCGGCGGTTTCTTTAATTCCAACGCGGAAGCCTACACGGTTTCGGGAGCGGCAACGCAACATATAACTTGCGTTGATAATGGTGGCGCGAATATACAAGGTTCGGCGGTTTCAATCCCGAATAATCTGACATTTTCAGCATCGTTTGTTAACGTAAATGTCGGCGGTTTCATTAATGCCGTCGGGTTTACATACGGGGGAGGGGGGGCAGTCACCGGGGTTAAATATAACGCGGTAGTTAACGGTGTGATTTATACGAACGGCGGGGGAAGCGGCGTGTTCCCAGGATCGTCGGCGGGCACGACCGGCTCGGGCGGTCAATACGTTTAACCAGGTCAGGTTCGCCAGCCGGGCCGGGGCAGCAGCCCGCGCAAGGTGTGGGGGAGCTAGGGTACTACCGACCACGGCAGAGAAGCCGCGTAGCCTATCTCTGAGGGGCGGGAAATGGCATTGGCGGAAGATCTTATAATTTCGATATCGTAACAAATGGATCTGACATAAAACCGGCCCGGAAGTCGCTTTCCGGGCCGGTGTCGTCTCGGGCTATGATGCCGGATCAATTTACCGGCAGGGGCTTAAATATGAAGGGAATCGGCCTATAAGCCGAACCCGGTCACTTGTCGCGAAATACCGCCGCGCCGTCAACACCTTCATACCGATAAGGCCGCGCCACGAAATGCACGGGCGGCGTTTTCTTCTCATACCGCTTGTTGGCACTCGATACCGCCGCTTTCACGGTCTTATAAGCGTTTGGCATACCCGGATCGGCTGGAACGTCACCGCTCGCCGGCGAGGGTGCGCGATTGGCAACGAAGAAATAGTCGAAGCCGGACGCGGCAGTTGTCGCAGTCGCGGGAACCTCGGGAGCTTGCAGACTGGCGAACGGGTAGCTTTCCCCGCGACCGCCGCCCGGAGCTGTCCGCCCATCGGTTACAACGGGCAACGCCGCCATACGGGCCGAAACGCGAACGATTGTGGGCACAACATTGGGAACGCCAACCTTGCGGCCGGATTTCCCGGCAGCGACCCGTTGTACTTGAACGTTCGGGGGAATCGGTGTCAGGCCGGTGTCGGTCACGGTAGTACCTGCGACGGGTGGATTACCGGCGTTGTCAACCGGCGTGCCAATTTCCGTATGGCCTTTGGCGGTCAACCTGAACGCGATACGATCCGCGTTTGCCGGGTCAACTTGGTCTGTGTTCCCTTCAAGGAAACCTTCCTTGACCAGCGCACGGATTGGCGGGCTTTTGGCGTTGGCATAAGCCCAACCGTCAATTGCGGAAGCCTCCCCGATGGTTTTTAGAGTGGACATCATCATTGTGTTAAGCGGCATTTGGTGAACCTTTCTTCTCTGACCGGTTTGTTCCGGCGGTCAACCCAGTAAACTGGCGCAATCCCGTTGTCAATAGGTTCAAAGCTATAGAAATCGCAATTGTTCGCCTTTCTTCGGTTGAAACCCGATATCTTCAAGAATTTCAACAGATAAACGAATATATACCTCATAGTTGATATCGTTAGGAAACACTTCCGGCATTGTCATCACCGGTTTACCGCCATCTGACATGCTGATTTTATCACCGTTCGTGCATCGCACAATTGGACCGATTACTCCGGTTGCGTAATACCATCTGATTACCTTTCCAAGATACCGGCCATCGCGTTGCGCTCCACCTGTAGCATTGCGAACCATAACGAAACGTTCAAACGCGCGGCACTCGCAGATCGTTTGCTCGATCGGTTTACCGCTTGTGATATGTTCAACCGCCGCGTCAATGACAACCAATGCGAAAGGGTTTTTTTGAAGGATGAAAGTTTGACGCTTCACGTCATCTGACGGTTTGCTATATGCACCTTTTAACTTCGGATATGATCCATCGACCATGATCGCGATATAGTTGTTTACATCGCGAGAATAAACGGCGCGGTATAGCGTTTCCTCGGTCAGAAACCCGGTTTGTTGCTCCCAACCTTTAATTATTGTTTCAAACGTTGAACGCTGATATTTTTTTACCCGCGATAGAATACCGTCCGTGTTTGCCGATATTACTTCGATATCGAAATATTCTAAAAACTCAATAAGCATTAATAATGCAAGTTGACCGGTCAACGTGATTTGCACCATTAAGTCAGGTGAATAAAAAATCGAATAAGGGGAACCCAACTTGCCAAATGCTCCATTTTGCGTGATTTTAAGACCTTCTGATACGATGTAATGTTTATCTTCCTTAGCTTTCG
>Ga0210394_10001089_pt1 | contig 46421 bp, 40 predicted proteins | sample IncBWC12MmetaG_FD_160121 | JGI IMG/M metagenome (GOLD analysis project Ga0210394, IMG submission 160121) | Forest soil microbial communities from Barre Woods Harvard Forest LTER site, Petersham, Massachusetts, United States - Inc-BW-C-12-M | ecosystem: Environmental > Terrestrial > Soil >...
ATTCAAAAAAAAAAGGTACTGTAATAAGTATAGAGTCCTGCAGTCTATGCCCTGATAATTTAGTGACTATTGATAAAATAGATTTAGCCGACTTTTTTACATTTGTTACCGTTACACTACCTGTAATATTAATTTACATTGGCTTAAAAAAGTAACCACACCAATAACACGTTTCTTAAAATATAAGTATCGATACATTAAAGTAAAAAGTAAGCAGGTTAAACTCTCTTATACGTCTTACAGAAATGTCTTTTATATATACTGACTGGTCTGGCCCACCATCTTGCTGTTGTTGTGTTGAATTAAAAAAATCTTTTAATACGGCTCCCATACCCGCCATCGACACTTTGGTGCCATAATTAAACATAATTCGGTTAAAGAATATGCGTTGCCTGCCCAAACTTAAAAGCATATCTACTTTCGAAAAAGAAGTGTTAGTTGCGCCAAATAAACCCGTAAGGGGTACATATGTATTTGGACTTGAATAATTACCATTATTAAGTTCTTCTACATAAAATTTTGTGTTATCAAATTGCACCTTGCTGGTTAGGTAAGATAAATCTACTCCCCAATATCTTCCAAAAGGAGCTATGTACTTTTTAAAGAAAAACTTTCCACCCAAAGTGTAGCTACTCGTAGAAATATTAATCATTCCAATAGGGATTTCTGATTGTAATCCCGACTGAGGCGGATACGAACTGGAATCTATATAATTATAATTAGCATAGGTGCCTTTAGCAAATGCCTTTGTATTAAAATGAGCATAAGAAAACCCAATAGAAAGGCGCCTTCCTGCCACATAATCTACGGTTATAGCCTGCGTTATATTGGCACTGATTATTTTTTGTTTAGGCCCTAAAGCACTTTGTTGGCTTTGGTCAGATGGGAATGCATTATCCTTATATGGATTAAGAATCATATTACCGGAGTTGTTTGGGTTTATTAGAGCAGGAGATATTCCAAATGAATATCCAATAGAAAATTTATTTCCCATGTAACCTACTGCCTGTGCAAAGCCATTTTTGTTAGTTATAAAAAGCAGTATTAAAATATATAGTGTATGTTTTTTTTGCATGGCTTAATTTTTTTTAATTTTATACATCGTATCGTATAAGTATGTGTTCAGCATATCTTTAGAGTCTCCCATATCTAATTCTACTACATCAGCCATTTCAATGGTACCATTTTCCAGATTTAGCAATACAGAAAAATAAACCGTTGTTTGGTTTATTTTTAGTAAATCATAAGCTGTATAAGGAATAGGATAAAGCAAACAAGATAAAATTACGTCGGCAATAATTCTTTTAAATTTTTTCTTTTCACGTATACTTTTAATTCCGGTAATTAAGCAGTATTTGGTTTGGTATTTAGCCGTTAAAGCGCTTATTTCTTCCGTATTAAAAACAGGAATGTTGCCTTCAAAATCCTGGTCTGTCTTCTCTGATAACCAATCTTGCAATACCGAAAAATCATTAAATTTTTGCATATCACCGGTTACAAACGACCCCGGGTCTATCACCACATTATCTAAATCTACTTTTTTGGCAATATTTCCTATTCGGTTTACATATTGTTCCTGCTTATCATCAGAGGCCATTAAATAAGCATTCGCTTTTTTTCTTTCGTCATATTTAAAATAGTAAGGCGCCAGTACAATAATTTTATTAATTCCTAATTTTACTTTTTCCTGTTTGGCTTTTTTCTTTTCTTTCTTACTTTTTTGTGGTCTGGTATATGATTTAAATGAGCCGGCATCAGCCATGCCACCACTGGATACCTGCACATTTTTTGTGTACTCGGTTAGTAGTTTTTTAAACTCGGTATCTTTATTTAAAAAATCAGCAAAGGCAAATAAATAATAAGAGGCAGAATCGGCAGTAAGATTACTCTTTAGTTGATCTAACGATATTTTATCATACTTACTTCCATTAGAAGCCAGTGCGGCAGAATCCTGCAAATACTTTTGTTTCTTTTCTTTAATTACCTGATCTTTGGTTTTTGTATAAAAAGCGGCTGTGTTTAGTTCTTCTCTGTTAGCAATCATAGCCATCAGCGTATCTGAGTAGGTTTTAAAAAGAGGTTCGTTAGGAAATTTTTTATGGTCTTTCCAAATTTGTCTTTCTGCCAGTAACACCATTTCTTTTTCTGTGAGCCTATCAAATAGGTTGTACACTTGTTGTATTTTTCCTTCTATATTATTGGTGCCTGAAGTAATGCTTCCGTTCGATTTCATAAGCCCGCTTTTAGATAAACATAAAGCGTATAACACCTTAGCCATATTTTTATGCAAGTATAAATTGTTGGCATATTTATTTAATAATAAATAAGTGTTATAAAATGCCTGCATATAATCTCTATCTACCAGATACAACCTCGATAATTCAAAACGACTGGTCTCTCTTACTATATAAAAATCCTCTTCAGATACAACAAACTCTTCCCCCGGTTTTTTGCTTGTTGTTGCCATCAATTGCTTGATGGATTCTTTTCGTTTCTTTATATTAGGATGACTTGATTTAGAATCATCATAGTTATCATCACTGCTAATAGCTTTTGTTTCTTTTAGAAAATAATCGCTTGGAAACTGGTAATTTTTGTCTTCAAAAAAACTGCGCTTAAATTCTATTTCATCAAAAGGTAAATAGGCATACTGTAAAATATCGAATGTTTTAAGTGCAAACTTAACATCATACGGACTTGCCTTATATAATTTAAAGCCTTCTACATCAGCTTCACTTTCACTTTCTCTGGAGTACGAGTATTTTTTTAATTTCTTCTCTTTATTATCACCATTGCCATAACTTTCTTTATCTATTTTTTTGTATTCGATATACTTATTTAAACTATGTTTTTTTGTATAGTGTGTTATTTCGTGCGATAAAATAAAAGCTATTTCAGCTTCATTTTCGGCTTGGGCAATTAAAGATAAATTTACAAAAATATAACCCCTTGGGTAACAGAAGGCATTTACATCGGTAGACTTTGCTGCAAAAAAATTAAGCTCTTTACGCAGGCTTGGGTTGCTTTTTAATAATACATCAGCTATTTTATTTAAATAAATAGTTACTTTATCGTTTACTAACACATCCCCACTTAACAGATAAGCATCTAAACCATAATTCGATTCGATATTAAAGTTCTTTTCTGTTTTTTTTAAAGCATGTGTTTTGTTTTTTACCTGCTTATTATCTTCCTCAATTTTTTTCTGCGTGCTTTGGCAAAAAACATCCGGTAAAGTACCGGTAGATTTTAAGGGGGTGTAATCTTTTGTAAAATCTTGCTGGGCATTTATCCCTATACTTACAGCTGCACAAAATAGGGTTAGTGTTTTATAAAACCTCATAAATTTATTGTATGGTAAATGTATAGAAGCACTCTTTGCTTCTTTTTTAAGTTTTAGCAAAATTAACATAATTTTAACATAACCGGTTTTTAAAAGTATACGAATCTGTTTAATCAATATGCTTCATAAATGCATGGTTTAGGTTGTTAAACAAATACAGCTTCTAAACATTTTATAATAGTTGGATTTATTGAAAAAAACTTGGTTTTAGGTTTTCAATTTCATAACATTGGCTCCAATTAAACAACAACCCAAATGAAAAAATTTTGTTACGTCGCACTTTTCCTTTTTGGAATACACTTTGTACAAGCAAAACCCGTTACGCCTGCCGTAGCAAAAACGGTTGCTGAAAGTTTTTACAAACAACATTCTGCAAAGACTGTTTCTTCAGTAAATCTTATATATACAGGTGTTTCTAAAAATAGTGCTGCAGCTTACTATGCCTTTAATATTAATAGTAACGATGGTTTTGTATTAATAACTGCTAATGATGCTTTATTACCAATAATAGGATACGCTACAGAAAAACAATTTGTAATTCCGGGTAAAAACACAAACGTAGCTAATTGGCTTAATAAGCGTACCGATGAAATTTATCAGGCAACCTTACAGAATATAGAGGTAAACCAACGTGTAAGCAACGAGTGGAATAAATATAGCAATCAGGCAGTGGCAAGGCTAAATACACAGCTTATAACAGTAAGCTCGGCGAGCGTTACTCCGCTTGTACAAACCACGTGGGACCAATCACCATTTTATAACGATTCATGTCCAAGTGGCTCTGTAACAGGTTGTGTAGCTACAACTATGGCTCAAATTATGAGATACTGGAATTATCCGTTGCACGGAAAAGACACCTCTTCTTATTGTGATTGCACAGCAAATGGGTTTACCAATAACTTTGGGACTCAATTTGCCAATTATGGAGCAACAAGCTATAACTGGGCAGCTATGCCTTTATCGGTAGCTTCTACTAACACAGCTGTTGCACAACTTATGTATCATTGTGGGGTAAGCGTTCATATGGATTACGATCCTAATGGCAGCGGCGCTGAAGTTATTATCCCCGAAAGTATTTTTTGCTCTCAAACAGCCTTTCCTAAATATTTTAATTACGACCCTTATACCATAAAAGGATTACTTAAAAATAATTTTACCGATACAGCTTGGATGAAATTAATTTTGACTGATTTATATGCCGGAAGGCCTATTGAGTATGCCGGCGGCGACCATTGTTGGGTACTTGATGGATACGATGGTAGTGGCAATGTTCACATGAACTGGGGATGGAGCGGACAGAATGATGGATTTTATCCACTCAGTAACCTTAATTTAGGTGGTGGCGGTTATGATTTTACCCAAGGGCAAGAAGCCGTATTTGGCATTCAGCCTTTGGTAGTTTTATCTGTTGATGCAGGCATAAAATCTATTAATGCACCTGCCGGTATTAGTTGTGCAACAAGTATAAACCCAATTATTACACTTTTTAATTTTGGTAGCGATACTTTAAAAACATGTCACGTAAATTATCAGTTAGATGGTAACTCATTACAAACCATATATTGGTCGGGCATGCTTGCCACAACACAATCAAGTACACTTGCCTTAGGAAATATAACAGTAAGTAGTGGCACACACACATTAACTTGTTATACATCTAAACCCGATTCTACTACCGATGGAGATACACTAAACGACCGCTCGGTTATTACATTTTATACAAGTGCTACCGGGCAAGCCTTACCACTTACTCAGGGTTTCGAAGCAAGCAATAACATCCCTACAGGTTGGGCGCTTAATAATTCTTTAAACTATGGTAATTGGATGATTAGTAACCGTGCGGCTAAAACAGGTGTTAATTCTATTGCTTATGATAATGCCGAAGGTAATGGAGATGGTAACATGACCGGACAAGCTGGAAGGTTTTATATTCCCGGATATGATTTTACAAATGCAACGGCCGAAGTCTTAACCTTTGATGTTGCTTATGCACCTGCCACCCGACCCGATAGCAGTAAAGCATGTAACGATACACTGGTTGTTTATTATTCTACAGATTGCGGTACAACTTGGTTTAACCTTTATAAAAAAGGAGGTACTACACTTGCCACAGCGCCTTTGTATCGTCGTACATCAAATAACACAACCGAATGGGTACCAACATCAACACAATGGCGTAACGAAAGCATTAATTTATCTGCTCTTTCAGGAATGACTGATGTAATGTTTGCTTTTGAAAACCGTTCCGATTGGGGTAACTGGCTTTTTGTTGATAATATTAATATTTATACCACAGTTGGTATCTCAACTATTGAAATGTCAAGTGTTTTTTCTGTTTATCCTAATCCTGCAACTAATGAATTCACTATAGAGGGAAAAGACCTGAGTGGAAATATGCAATATGTATTATTTGATATAACAGGTAGAGAAATAAAAACGGGAGTTATTAAAGCAGATGCAAATGGGTTTAAACAAAGCATAGCGACTGATGATTTAAATTCTGGTATATTTTTTATTAAAATTACTAATGGAAGTAATTCTGTAGTTAAAAAACTTATTATTCAATAAGATTGAGTTAACAAAAAAATAGGCATAAAATTTATAGCAGTTGTTTAGTAATTTTTTTGTGGATTTTAACTTATGCGAATGTGTTTTATTAAATAACAAATTGGAGTTATTTTAACATACAAAACTTGGTTTCATATTTCATATTGTGTACGTTTGGTAGCCCTAAAGTTCAACATAAATTTCAATGATTGGTTTAAAAATATATTAATATTCGTTTTTTTTCTATGCAGTATTTTTAGCAATGCGCAAAACATTAACAATGAAACTAACGACAACTCTGCTCTTGTTCCTAAACAACAAATAATAAGTGATTGTAAATATTTTAGTCCGGATAGTTTAGCGGGTTTCCCTTTAGAAGCAGAGATAGATAAGTTATTGCCAAAGCAGCATAGTTATAGTGAATTGACAAATGTTATTTATAAAAAGGAAATCAATTTTATAAAAAATAAATATAAAATTATTAAGCTGCCATTTGAGTTAGCTGCAGAGAAAAATATAATACATACAAATACTCCTTTATCTGCTGGATGTAATAATATGGGTTTTGATGATACTAATGATTTTACGGGTTGGACAGGTTATGAAGGAAACAATTCTAACTCAAATGCACCACTTAATTTAGTAACGGGTCCTATTACACCGGTTGCGGTATATAATCCGGCAAGTACTTCGTGCGATTATTTTAGCTTGATTAGCGCAACTGCAGGCAACGAGCCTTTAGGTGGGTTTCCGTTAGCTTCACCTTTAGGTGGATACGCCGCACGATTAGGAGGTGAAAAAAGAAATTTGGGTGGGAATCAAACTACTTGTTCATCAACACCAAGCGGTTCTCAAAACAATACAGCTGGAGAGGTTTTAGAAAGAAATTTTTTAGTTACAACCAGTAATACGGAGTTTCAGTACTGTTTTGCTTTTGTTTATTTTGATGATGGAACACACACTAACGGGCAACAACCATACTTTAAAGTAGAAGTTTTAGATCAAACAGGAGCAACAATAAACTGCTTAAATTATTATCAACAAGGAGTTGATGGGGTGGCTCCAACGGGTTATTTAAGTAGCTCGAGCCAATACCAAAACGTATATTATACAAATGGATATCAAACAAGTTCTTTAAATTTATTACCTTATTTAGGTCAAACAGTTACTATTCGCTTTAGTGTTGCCGGATGTTACGCGAGTAAACATTTTGGTTACGCTTATGTTGATTGCGCTTGCGCACCTTTAGCATTAATTATACCCACTTTTGCTTGTGGCGGAGGTTCTGCAACTTTGCAAGCACCGGCTCAATCTGGTGGTTCTTGGGCTTGGACTGGCCCAGGCATTGTTAGTGGGGGTACTTCACAAACAGCTACAGTAAATCAATCGGGTACTTATTCAGTAACTGTAACAAATTCTAACGGATGTTCCTATGTTATTGATACAACAGTAACTTTTTTTCCAAACCCCATTATTTCAGTTAACAGTACTTCGGTGTGCCCTGGGCAAACAGCTACTTTAACAGCAGGAAGTACAGGAGGCGATGCAGGGCCTTTAATATACACATGGAATCCTTCGGGGGGATTTAATTTTACAAATGCAGGCGACAGTGTAGGTACAATTATTCCTCCATCTACCACATCGTATACGGTTACGGGTACAAGTGTGCATGGTTGTACTGCTACCGCGGTTGCAACTGTAACGGTTTTCCCTGGTTCTCCGCCGGCCTTTAGCGCCAACCCCGTTTGTTTAGGATTACCTACTTCGTTTACAAATACTACAGGTGGTACAGGTAATATTTATCATTGGAATTTTGGAGATGGAACTCCTCAGGATACCTCTACACAACAAAACCCCACATACACCTATCAAACAGCCGGCTCTTTTCCGGCCACGCTTACAGTTACTACTACCAGTGGGTGTGTTAGTTCAATTACAAATACAATAGTTGTTAACCCTTTACCTACAGCTTCTTTTAGTGCGGCGCCTGTTTGTTTAGGTAACCCAACTCAATTTACAAGTACAATAACTAATGGTAATACATATAGCTGGACATTTGGAGACGGCAACACTAATACTACATCAGCAACACCAACTAACACGTATACTTCTGCGGCAACTTTTGCAGTAAATGTAACAGTAACAACAACTGGCGGCTGCACGGTTACGGCTACAAATAGTGTCATTGTAAATCCTGTACCTACTGCTTCATTTACAGTAGCTCAGGTTTGTCAGGGGACTCCATCACTTTTTGATGCAACAGCTTCTACACCTTCTGTGGGTGCAACTTATAACTGGAATTTTGGAGGTACAACTCCTAATACAGATGTGGTTACAGTTCAAACAGATAACCACACATATCAAGCAGCAGGTACTTTTCCGGTAACTTTAATTGTTGCATTGGGTACTTGTTCTGCTACCGCAACAGGCAGCGCAATTGTAAATCCATTTCCTGTTTTAGGTTTTACAGCAACCCAACCGTGTAATGGAACGGGTATGAATTTTACCAATACAACCACTAACCAAACAACAATTTCAACTTGGAATTGGAATTTGGGAGATGGAAGTGCAGCGGTTACCACAGTAACTCCTGCAGCATATACTTATTCTGCAGCGGGTTGTTATTCGGTAGTTTTAACGGCTACAGCCAGTACGGGCTGTGCAGGTTCTTATAGTTCAACGGTAAACGTGCATGAAAATCCGGTTGCATATTTTAATGCTTTAGAAGCTTGTTTAGGAACTTCTTCTGATTTTATGGATAGCTCTTATGTTAAGAATCCAGCTTGTTTAAATGATGTTATAACATCTTGGCAATGGGCTTTTGGTGATGGAGGAACAACAACCTACACCACAGGAGCTTTACCAGATACCGTTAAACATACATATGCAGCTTGCGGCCCTTACAATATTACGCTAACAGTAACTACTAATAATAATTGTATAAATACAAATACGCTTACAGGTGATACGGTATTTTGTTTACCTGTTGTAACCCCACCACCAAGTTTTAGTGTTTGCCCAAATATGCCGGTTGCTGCTCAAACATTTTCTACAACAGTAACAAACGGTGGGCCTGCTTCAGCATTTTGGCTTGCTTTCTCTACGCATAGCGGTATGCCAGCAACCGATTCTATTAATGGGGGGACAGATGTTGTACCCGGATACACCAGTACACTTAAAAACCTTACGTGTACTAATTTAATTGATACTGTAGCGGCTTTAGCTATTTCTACTGTCGGATGTCAAGGTAATTTTACTTATTATACAGTATCGCTGTATCCTACACCTTATTTGCAGCATATGAAAACGGATAGTGTTTGTGCTAATCAAACTTTAGCAGTACCAAACTTTACGGCATGTCCTACTAATTCAACAATGACTTGGACAAATACTAATTCAGGTGCAACAGGTATAGGTTTGGCTGCAAATGGTAGTGGAAACATTGGTTCTTTTACAGGAACTAATACAACCCTGGCATACAATTCAGGACAGATAACTGCAACGCCAACTGCAAATGGTTGTGTAGGTAACGATTCTTCTTTTACTATAGTGGTTAAACCAATACCAATAATAACGGCAACAGGAGCAACTGTTTGCCCGGGGCAAACTGTGCCATCGCCAACTATAAATACAAGTCCTGCTGGTGTTAGTTATGCATGGTTGGTTACTAACTATGTCAATGTAGGTATGCCTTCGGCGGGTGTCGGTTTACCATCTTCTTATATTGCTCCGGCAAATAATAGTTTAATTAATCAAATTGGCATAGTAACTTATACAGCTACGCTAAATGGTTGTATAGGCAAACCAACAACTGATACCATCAATATTAAACCTACGCCATTTGTAAATCCCATTCAAAGTCCGTTTTACTGCCCCAATCAAGTAACAAATGCAATAAATTTTTCTTGTTCGCCAACAGGTGGAACTCCTTTGTTTACTTGGACTGAAACAGGCGGGATACCAAAAACAGGAAATTTTCCATCGTTTACAACGGTTAACGGAACTCAGTCAATCAGCCAAACAACTTTTTATGTAAATGCACTTTTAAATGGTTGTCAAGGACCTAATTCAACTTTTAGTATCACCATATATCCAAATCCTATTCCTAAGTTTTCTTATGGAACCACATGCGACGGGAAACCGATGAGTTTTACAGATGAATCGACTGTTGGAGCAGGTTTAGCTGTAACTGCTTGGTCATGGGATATGAATAATGATGGAGTATATGGAGATGCTAACACACAAAATCCGGCTTATACAATTAGTCCTACAGGATGGGATTCTGTTGGATTAATTGTGTATACAAGCACAGCACCTTCTTGTACGGCTGCTGTAAAAGAAGCTGTTTATGTAAACCCAAATCCAATAGCAAATTTTGCAGGAGATAGTTTAAGAGGTTGTCCAAATGTAAAAACAATATTTACCGATTTATCTACACCCGCACCAAATGGCAACATTCAATCTTGGCTTTGGACTTTTGGTAATGGACAAATTTCCACTCTTCATTTTCCACCTTCCCAAACATATACCAATACATCTGCAACTAATATACAACCTTATACAGTTTCATTAGTTGTAACATCTGATAGTGGTTGCGTAGGCAAAGCTGTAAAAGCTTCCTACGTTCAAGTGTATCCTAAACCTATAGCTGATTTTTCTTGGAGCCCTCAAAATGCAGATATAAATTATCCTGTTATAACTTTTGTCAATCAGGCAATAGGATATAGCCCTTATACTACATCCACTAATCCTACTTCGTACCAATATGGGCCATATGGAGTTCAATATAATATAAGAGATATTTATGCGGCCAACGACAGTTTAATAAATAATAACACAAGTTTTATTCATTCATATAATTATTATGACCCAAACGATGTACTTGAAACTTATAATGTAACCCAATGGGTAGTTAATCAATATGGCTGTACTGATGTTATTACAAAACCGGTTGAGATACAACCCATTGTTACTTTTTATATTCCTAATGCTTTTACGCCAAATAACGATGGTAAAAATGAAGGGTTTAAAGGAATTGGCGAAGGAATAGATAATAGTACGTATAATTTATGGGTGTTTGATCGTTGGGGTTTAATGATATACCATGCAATAGACATTAATGCAGCTTGGGATGGACACATGAAAGGCGATGAAGGTAAACCGGCATTACAAGAAGATGTATATGTATGGAAAGTTAGTTTCAATGATATTTTTGGCCAAGAACACCAGTATCATGGTACAGTAACATTATTGAAATAATGAAAAGCTCTGGTTTTACTCGGGATGTAAACTATTTTAATTCAAAATAAAAAAATATTTGCGCGTGTAAAAATAAATGCATTACATTTGCATTACAATTAATTGCCCTTATGTGTGATTAATTTATTAAGAAGTGGCGAGAGAATAGGCTCACTGACCCACTGGCAACCAACTAAAAGTTCTGGTAAAACAGAATTGGAAAACAGGTGCCAAATCCTACTCTGATGAAAAGCAGAGACAAATAAATTAAAAAAAGAAAAATGAAACACACAAATGCAAAAACAAAAATTAAAAACAAACTAACAGGGTTTAACTCTTTTGTTTCTATTCATTTTTTTATGATGGCTTGTATGTGTTGCTGTTGCAGCATGTGCTAAGCTCTTTTTCCTTTTAAAATTTATCGGAAAATTAAGCTGGGCAAACCCCACTAAAAATGCTTCGCTCTTTTGTCAAGATTAGCAGCTTCGTAAATTTTTATTTCAAAAAACCCATAAAACTTTAAAAAAATGAAACCAAATAAACCAACAAAAACAACCAAATTAAAAACAAACAATTTAATAGGGAATGCCGCGCATCGCGAATTTATAGAACTGCAAACCATTTATGGCTTTGCACAACGAGGTGGATCGGTACTTGAAAAAGATAACGTTCCTCATACAAATCGCTTGGCAAGTGATGTAAACATTCTTACACCGTATGAAAGAAAACATTTAATTTTTTCGTTACCGGTGTTTAACAACTAAAAATAATTGAAATGAGTTTAAAAACATTTACATATAATAAACGTTTTCAGTTAGAGGGTGGGCAATCGTTGTCTTATATTGATATTGCTTATCAAACATTCGGTACACTTAATAAGGAGCGCAATAATGTAATTTGGGTGTGTCATGCTTTAACAGCCAATAGCAATGTATTTGATTGGTGGGGCGGCTTATTTGGCGAGCATGATTTATTTAATCCGAAAGATTATTTTATTGTTTGCGCCAACAATTTGGGTTCGTGCTATGGCACAACCGGACCATTAAGCACGTATGAAGATTTAAAACAACCGTGGTTTAATTACTTCCCTCAAATAACTATTAGAGATATTGCTACCAGTTTTGAGTTGTTGAAAAACCATTTAGGAATTGAAAAACTGCATACACTAATTGGTGGTTCGCAAGGTGGGCAAATTGCGCAGGAGTGGTCTTTGTTAAATAAAGATGTAACCAATAATCTTATTTTAATTGCTACCAATGCGCAACATTCTCCTTGGGGCATTGCCTTTAACGAATCGCAACGTTTGGCTATTAAAGCAGATAGAACTTATTATTCAAATACTGAAGAGGGTGGAAGAAAAGGTTTATCAGCCGCAAGAAGCATTGCCCTATTAAGCTACCGTGGCTATGAAGCATATACTAACACACAGAAAGACGATACACATAATAAAACAACTAATTACGCTGCGGCATCTTACCAAAGATATCAGGGTGAAAAATTGGTGAATCGTTTTAATGCTTACTCCTACGTTAGGTTACTGGATGCAATGGATAGTCATAACGTTGCCAGAAACCGAGCTGATAAACCGGAATATGTTTTAAATCAAATTAAAGCAAGAACGCTCGTTATCAGTGTAACATCGGATGTTTTGTTTCCTACTGTTGAACAAAAATTTTTAGCAAAGCACATTAAGCAAGCCTCATACGCAGAGATAGATTCGGATTTTGGGCACGATGGTTTTTTAATTGAAACAAAAAAGTTAACGGAAGTAATTTCTAATTTCTATGCAGAAAATAAAACAAACAATAATATAAACCACTTAGTATAAAAAAGATATGGCAAAAAAATTAAAAATAGGGTTATTTGGCTTTGGTTGCGTAGGACAAGGATTGTACTATGTATTAAACAACAGCACTGGTTTTAAAGCCGATATTGTAAAAATTGCTGTAAAAAATAGAGACAAAAAACGTAGCGTTACTGCTGATTTAATAACCTATGATAAATGGGAAATTTTAAACAATACTGAAATTGATGTAATTGTTGAACTAATTGACGATGCCGATGAAGCATTTAATATTGTTAGTGAAGCTTTAAAGCGAGGCAAGCATGTGGTTACTGCCAATAAAAAAATGCTGGCCATTCACTTAGAGGAGTTGTATGCTTTACAACAAAAACATAATGTGTCATTATTATATGAGGCATCGGCTTGCGGTAGTATTCCAATTATCAGAAGCTTAGAAGAGTATTTTGATAATGAAGAGTTAGAAAAAGTAAGTGGTGTTTTTAACGGAACAACCAATTACATTTTAACTAAAACCATCAGTGAAAAGTTATCATACAATAATGCTTTGAAACAGGCGCAGGAAAAAGGTTTTGCAGAAACTGACCCTACTAATGATGTAGAAGGCTTTGATGCGAAATTTAAAACTGTAATTATTGCCTTGCATGCTTTTGGTTTAATCATTAAGCAAGAAGATGTTTTAAATTTAGGTATAACTACTCTGCATGATAATGATATAAAATACGCATCAGAAAAAGGGTATAAAATTAAACTGACTCCTATTATTCAACGCTTGGCAGATAATAAAGTAAGTGCTTTTGTTAGTCCGCGTTTTATAAAAGAAAGCAATCAGTTATACAATGTAGATAACGAGTTTAATGGCGTTATTGTAGAAGGTAAATTTTCGGGTGAGCAGTTTTTGCAGGGCAGGGGGGCAGGCAGTTATCCAACTGGAGCTGCTGTGTTATCTGATATTTCGGCCTTATCACATGGGTATAAGTATGAGTATAAAAAACATGTGCAAAAACATGCATCTGATTTTACAACCAACGTATTTTTAAACGTTTACTTCAGATATAATACTGCGTTTGATTTAACTAAAATAAAATTTACCGAAATTAAAGAACAATATACGAGCAAAGAATATAGCTATGTAGTAGGTAAAGTGAATCTTCAGTACTTAATTGATAATAAAGATTTTATTTTAAAAAATAAATTGTTTGTATCCTTAGTAGATGATACAGTAAGTTACGGTGCTGGTACTTCTTTAAAAGCAACAGAAAAAACAGTTGTGGAAGCAATAGCTTAAATTTGTTTTAAATTATCTTTATAAAATGAAAATAAACATAAAAAGAATAGACGACGATTTTGGCATGGAAGCTGTTAATGAAGATGGTAACACGTTATTAATGGATAGCGCGCCTGATATTGGCGGTAAAGGAACAGGCATGCGCCCTATGCAGTTATTATTAGCTGCAGTTGGTGGTTGCAGCGCTATTGATGTAATTTTAATTTTAAAAAAACAAAAGCAAATTATAAAATCGTTTGAAGTAGAAGTTGATGGTGAGCGGGAGAAAATAGAGGACTACAATCTATTCAGGGATATTTGCCTACACTTTAAAATAAAAGGTAAAGTTGATGTAGATAAAGCAGAACGTGCAGTTAAATTATCTATTGAAAAATATTGCTCGGTATCTAAAACATTAGAGCCTACGGCAAAAATAACCTACAAAGTATCTATTAATTAAAATTATGGAAGATAAACATTTTGAAACTCAGGCTATACGTGCCCAATTTAATCGTACCGATAATAATGAGCACTCAGTCCCGCTTTACTTAACATCGAGTTTTGTATTTGATACAGCCGAAGATATGCGTGCTGCTTTTGCCGAAGAGACCGACCCATTTATATACTCTCGTTATTCGAACCCAAACACCAGCGAGTTTGTAAATAAAATGTGTTTGTTAGAAGGGGCAGAGGTAGGAGTAGCAATGGCATCGGGTATGGCGGCTATATATACAAGTTTAGCAGCTTTATTAAAATCGGGTGATCATGTGGTTTCTTGCTCATCGGTGTTTGGTGCAACGCATACAATTTTTAGCAAGTATTTTCCTAAATGGGATATTGGTTATACGTATTTTGATGCTAATCATCCTGAAACGATAGAAAATATTATTACACCTAATACAAAACTCATTTATATTGAAACACCTACCAACCCTTCTATTGAGGTAATTGATTTAGAATTGGTAGGCAAAATTGCCAAGAAACACAACATAATTTTGATAGTAGATAATTGTTTTGCGACACCTTATATACAACAACCCATTAAGTATGGTGCAGATATTGTAATTCATTCGGCCACCAAATATATTGATGGACAAGGGCGCGTGCTGGGTGGTGTGGCTGTGGGTAGAGCTGATTTAATAAAAGAAATTTATTTATTTGGCAGAATTACAGGCCCTTCCTTATCGCCTTTTAATGCATGGACTTTAAGCAAAAGTTTAGAAACACTGGCTATAAGAATAGAGCGGCATAGCGAAAATGCTTTATACATAGCTGAAAAATTAGAAAAGCATGAAGCTTTAGAATTTGTAAAGTACCCTTTTTTGCCATCGCATCCTCATTATAAAATTGCCAAAAGGCAAATGAAGCTTGGTGGTGGCATTCTCACCTTCTCTTTAAAAGGAGGATATGAAGCGGGTAAAAAAATGATGGATAAATTACAGATGATAAAAATATCACCTAACCTGGGTGATGCCAGAACCATTGCTACCCATCCGGCATCATCTACCCATTGTAAACTAAGTGAGCAAGAAAGATTAGTTGTTGGCATTTTACCGGGTTTAATTAGAGTATCAATTGGACTGGAAAATAAGGACGATATTTTAACTGATATTTTGCAAGCCTTAGGTTAAAATTAGATCAAGAATTAGTAAATCAATCAGTTAGGGGGGCTTTAAATGCCTGGTATACTATAGTAAACCACCTAAATTTTGTTACAATTATTTAACCCAAGCATTTAATAAATACACTAATTTTGTTGTAATAAAAACATATAAAAAACATGACAACATTAGTAGGAAAAAAAGCTCCCGCATTTAAAGCCTCGGCAGTAGTAGGTGGCGGCGAAATAGTAAATAACTTTTCACTTGAACAGTATATCGGAAAAAAATATGTAGTGTTTTTCTTTTATCCAAAAGATTTTACATTCGTTTGCCCAACCGAGTTACATGCTTTTCAAGAAAAATTGGCTGAGTTTGAAAAACGCGATTGCGCTGTAGTTGCTTGCAGTACTGATACAGAACAAAGCCACTGGGGCTGGTTGCAAATGGAAAAAAAGCATGGCGGTATAAAAGGCATAACCTATCCGGTTGTAGCTGATACTACTAAAACCATTTCAGAAAATTATGGTGTTTTAATGGGTGAGTACGAAATTGATGAGCATGATAACCTTATTGCAACAGGTGCTATGATTGCTTACCGTGGTTTATTTTTAATTGATAAAAAAGGAGTTGTTCGTCACCTTTTAATTAACGATTTACCATTAGGCCGTAATGTTGATGAAGCAATCCGTATGGTAGATGCTTTATCATTTAACGAAGAAAACGGCGAAGTTTGCCCTGCAAATTGGGTAAAAGGTAAAGAAGCTATGAAAGGCAGTCATGAAGGTGTGGCTGAATATTTAGCTAAACACTAATAAAAAATTAATACAAATAAAAAGCCCGTTCAAACGAACGGGCTTTTTTATTGAATGTGAATTAAAAATTATTCAGCAATAACTTCGAAACTGATATTGCTAACGATTTCTTTAAACAAACGAACTTTAGCAGTATATGTGCCTAATTGTTTAATAGATTCACCGTTAATTTCAATGTTTTTACGTTCAACATCGTAACCAGCTTTTTTAAGTGCTTCAGCTACTTGAATATTGGTTACCGAACCAAATATTTTTCCGCTTTCGCCGGCTTTTGCACCAACTTTTACTACTACGCCGTTTAATTTTTCAGCGTTAGCAGTTGCTTCTTTTCTAAGTTTTTCTTCTTTAAAAGACTGTTGTTTTTTTACTTCGGTTAAGGCTTTTAAGTTGCCTTCGGTAGCTAAACTTGCTACACCGCGTGGTATCAAAAAGTTACGACCATAACCAGGACGTACTTTAACAACATCGTTCTTAAAGCCTAATTTTGATACATCTTGTTTTAAAATTACTTGCATGATAAATCTCTTTAATGTGTTATTACTATTTTAAACAATCTGCTACGTAAGGCAAAATTGCCATGTGGCGCGCACGTTTTACCGCTTGCGATACTTTACGTTGAAATTTTAAAGAGGTGCCGGTTAAACGGCGAGGTAAAATTTTACCTTGTTCGTTAATGAATTTCAATAAAAAATCACCGTCTTTATAATCAATATATTCAATACCGCTTTTTTTGAAGCGGCAGTATTTTTTGCGTTTGGTTTCTGCCTGAGGAGGATTTAAAAACCTTACTTCTTTTCCTGATGCCATTGTTTTTGTTTTAAAAAATTTTAATTAGCGCTCGTTTTTTCTCTTTTTGGTTTACGTTCAGTAACCACTTCTCCGCCTTTGCGTTTAGTACGACGTTTGTCTGCGTACGCAATTGCGTGTTTATCTAAGCTAACTGTCATGTAACGCATAACACGCTCATCGCGTTTAAAGGCTACTTCAAGCTCGTTAACTAAAGTGATACTTTCGGTGGTGTACTCAAATAACTGATAGAAACCTGTCGATTTTTTGTCGATAGGGTAAGCCAGTTTTTTAAGACCCCAAAATTCTTCATGAAGAACTTTTGCTCCCAAATCGTTCAACGCTTTTTTAAATTTTTTTACGGTTTCCTTTGCCTGGTCTTCAGACAAAACGGGAGTTAAAATGAAAACCGTTTCGTAATGTTTGCTCATTTATTTATTTTTTTAAGGGACGCAAATATAGTAAAAGCTAATAGATTACGCAAAATTATTTTTGCAAGGCTTATTAAGCCTACTTTTTAACCAAGGCAAAGTTGCCTTTTATGTCTATTTGCCAGCCTTTTTCGAATATGCGAGGCAAATAACGGCGGTATAAGTACATGCGGGCGTTGGTATTTAGGTCTTCTTCACCCTCTTTATCAATAGCATGAAATTCATAAGTAGTAATTTTTGGGTGTTCAACCATAAAAGTGCGCACTATTTCAGAAATAGTACTCATAACCCCGTAAACCTCGCCACGGTTGGTGGTTACATATTCTTCACCCTCAAATTCTTCATTAATAACACCAAAAACAATGGTAGCGTGTAAAATATTGTCCTGTCGGCGGCCAAACCTAACTTCATAATGTAATCCGCTGGGTGTTTTAAAATAGTAAACGCTCGCCGATTTAATGGCAGGAAATTCAATCTCGTAATAATTGTTTCCAAACTTATCTACAGGCATAATAACGAGGGTAAAAGTACATAACTTTGTGCAAATTTAAATAATGAGCGATAAATATAATTTACGAGGTGTTTCGGCAGGAAAAGAAGATGTTCATAAAGCCATTGCCCATATAGATAAAGGACTGTTTCCTAAAGCATTTTGCAAAATTTTACCTGATATAGCCGCTCAAGATGCTAATTACTGCAATATAATGCATGCAGATACCGCAGGGTCTAAACCAAGTTTAGCTTACGTATATTGGAAAGAAACTGGAGATATGGGCGTGTGGAAAAATATTATACAGGATGCGCTTATAATGAACATTGATGATCTTATTTGTGTAGGAGCGGTTGATAATATTGTAGTTTCATCTACTATTGGCAGAAATAAAAATTTGATTCCGGGCGAAGTTATCTCAAGCCTTATTAATGGAACGAACGATTATATAGAAGAATTAAAAAAACTGGGTGTTGGCCTAACCCTTGCCGGTGGTGAAACTGCCGATGTGGGTGATATTGTGCGTACACTTGATGTTGGTTTTACAGCTTTTGTTCGCCTAAAAAAGTCGGATGTTATAGATAACGGAAACATAAAAGCAGGAGACGTAGTAGTTGGCTTATCATCGTTTGGTAAAGCAACGTATGAAACTGAGTATAATGCCGGTATGGGCAGTAATGGCTTAACATCTGCAAGACATGATGTATTTTCAAAATACGTAGCAGAAAAATATCCTGAATCTTATGACACCAATCTTTCAAAAGATGTTGTTTACTGTGGTAATTTAAAACCAACCGATAAAGTTTTAATTGAGCACACTGGTGTTAACGGTAAACATTTTAAACAGGAAATAGATGCCGCCAAACTGGTGCTATCACCAACCCGTACTTATGCGCCTGTTGTAAAAAAACTATTGACCGAGCTGCGTACCAACATACATGGCATGGTGCATTGTAGTGGTGGTGCGCAAAGCAAAGTGCTACATTATATAGATAACCTACATGTTATAAAAGACAATTTGTTTGATACACCTCCTTTATTTAAGCTGATACAGGAACAATCAAAAACATCGTGGCAAGAAATGTATAAGGTGTTTAACATGGGGCATCGTTTAGAACTGTATGTGCCTAAAGAAATTGCCACACAGGTAATTGCCATAGCTAACAGCTTTAATATAGAAGCTAAAATTATTGGTAGAGTAGAAGCTGCTACAAAAAAACAAGTTACCGTTAAAACAGATAAAGGCGAGTTTACCTATAACTAATGAATTTTGCCGGATTTACAGAAAGCTTAAAAGATAGATTACAAAATCATCCGCTACCAGGGCAGGATGCTCAATATATTATGGCAGGAGATAACATTCGCCATAAAAAAATTGATTTAAGCATGCTTAGCAATTATAAAAAAAGTGCTGTTTGTTTATTATTTTATGAAAACGAAGGCGACATTTATTTTGCTTTAATGAAACGCCCCGGTACGCATCAGTATCATGCTTCACAAATTGCCTTACCGGGCGGAAGCTGCGATGGCAATGAAACCTATGAGCAAGCTGCCATACGTGAGTTGCACGAAGAAACAGGCGTTGCTATAACCGAAGAAAATATTTTAGGGCGTTTAACACCTTTATATATACCGATAAGCAACTTTTATATACAACCTATTGTTGCCTGCATTAATTGTAGGCCTTTATTTGAACCAAGTAAAGACGAAGTAGAAGAGCTTATAGAATATAAATTAAGAGATATTTTAGACGAAAGTATTGTATCAGAAACTACGGTTAACCTTACAACCGGCTTAAAAATAAAAGCTCCCTACTTTAATGTACGGGGCAATGTTTTGTGGGGTGCTACAGCTATGCTGTTAAGCGAAGTTAAGCAATTGCTTAAATCAAATAAAACTACCTTTTCTTTTCTATTTCAGTAACTACATTATCGTAGCACAAGTAGTATTTTCCTTTAACTAAAGATGCTATATCAACACTGCTACCAAAACCTTTTTTTAGTACATTTCCATAATAATCATACACTTCAAAAGCAGTTTCGTTACTAAAACTAACCGACTTATTATCTGATTCTACTTTAAAAGAAGGCTTATCCATTAAAGAGTTATACATAACTTCTTTTGAATAACGGGGAATTCCACCATATCCAACCTGTTTAACTCGGAACCTATTTTCTCCGCTACTTGGTATTACTTTAAAAGTATATAAATGTTGTTGAGGGGTTCCGTCACCGTTAACTTCGCCTACATAAACCCATTTGTTCCATTTAAATTGCTCAACCACATAGGGCAGCGAGCCTAATTCGTTTTTTGTACCCCAAGTAAGTACAGCATCTTTATTAATATCAATGCTTAATAGGTCGTACGTAGGGCGAGGTTTAATTGCTTCAGGGTTAAGTACTTTTGGTATACAGCCATTTTTATGACCAATTTCTATAGTAATTTTATCTCCGGCTTTAAATTTAAAAGGGGTAAAATCAATTTCGAATGCGCTTGAGTTTACCTCATCAGTAGTAACTTGCCCGTTTACTTTTACTTCATAAGCGCAAAAACCAACGCCATTACTTGAAAAGCCATTTTGAATATATAAATTTTTCTGTTGATATTTTCCTTCTACAATCAACACACTTGCATTAGAGAACGCAGTTGCACCTGAAAGGAAAATTAAACAAATGCAAATTATTTTTTTCATTTTTAACCTTAAATTAAATATAGTCACAAAAATAAGGCATTTTTATTTAAAAAAGCAAGATTTAACCTTTATTATTATAAACAATGAAGCAAAAATTAACAAAATAAAGAGAATTATGCGGTAACTTTTCGAAAAATGTAATCGGGTGGTTTTTATATCTTTACGATAGGCATATAACATAACGGCAATAAATGCTACCAAAAATAGCAAGGTAAATATAATTCGTCCGATGGTAAACATTATTTATATGTTAATTAGCTGCCACAAAAATATACTTTTGCTACCACAAAATACGAGTGAAAAAATATTTAACCTACATATTTTTAGTAAGCTGTTTCTTTACTATTTCGGCATCAAGTATTGATAAGGCTTTTGAGGCTTTGCACGAGTATGACTATTTTAAAGCTAAAAAACTTTTTTACACCCAATTAAAAAAGAGTAGAGTGGAGGCGGCATTTGGGTTAGCTACTATTTATTATAGAAATGATAATCCGTTTTATAAATTAGATAGTGCCTATAAATACATTGCTATTTGCGGAAATAATTTCACCAATTTATCTGCCGAAAAAAAAGAAAAATTAAAAACGACTTATCATCTTAGTGACAGTGTTATAATTGCTTTACATGACTCTATTTCTCAAAGGGCTTATGCTATTTTTTTGAAAAATATAACTATTCAGTCGGCTGAAAAATATGCAACAACTTTCTATAAGTCAAAATACACAGAAAGTGTTTTATGCATGAGAGATAGTTTGGCTTTTAACGAAATAAAAAGCAGTTTACAATCTGTAATTATCGCAGGTCACATAAAAATGTATCCACAAAGCTGCTATCTTCAAAATGCTTGCCAGTTGCTTGATTACGCCATTTATCAAGAGATAACTATTCCTAAAAATGATGTTGCTTATTTAAATTATATAAAACAATACAGCCACACAAAATATACCCAGCAAGCTAAAGAAGAGTTGTTGGCCTATTATATACAAACCAAAAATGCTACCGGAATTTATTATTGTATAAAAAATATAAACGCATCGTATTATGCATGGAATGCACTTTTTAGTTTAGAAGTAAAAAATTATTCTGAAAAAAATCTTCAAGCGTTTTTGAAAAAATATCCTGATTACCCCGATAAAAAACAATTGGAGGAAGAGTTTGCTTATTGGCAGACACCTTTATTTATTATTAAAAATGGAGGCAAATATGGTTTTGTTGATAGTATAGGCAAAATTTGTATAGAGCCTATATACAATGAAGTTGAAGATTTTAAGGAGGGTTATGCACTGGCAGAAAAAAACAACTTGTATGGATATATTAATAAAGCAGGAAGGGTGAAAATTGATTTTCAGTATACCGATGCAAATTCTTTCTCTCAGCAAACAGCCATTGCGCAGCAAAATAAAACAAGCTTTTTAATTGACCATGCCGGTAAAAAAATATCTGCCGGTTATGATGAAATAGCTGATTTTGTAGATAATATGGCCATTGTGAAAAAAAATAATTTATACGGGGTAATTAATCATAATGGTGAAGAAATTATTAAGCCAAGCTTTAGCAGCTTAAGTGATTTTGCTGAAAATATGGCTGCATTTATGCAAAATAACAAGTATGGTTTTATTAATAAGCAGGGTTTTACTGCTATAGTACCTGTTTTTACTTGGGTATCCGGGTTTAAAAATAACCAATGTCGTGTAAAAATTGATAACCGTTTAGGTGTTATAAATAAGCATGGAGATTTTATTATAGAACCAAAGTATGACGTTATTGATGAGCTTTATAAAGGGATTTACATGGTTGTTAAAAATAATTTGTATGGTTTTATAGACTCTTCTGGGTGTTATCTATCTGAAATAAAATACAGCTATAACCCTGCTTTAAGGATTACTGATTTAACAAATGGAACTTTTATGCGCCTAATAAAAGATAATAAAGAAGAGCTGCAGGATAAAAACGGAGTGAAATATTTTGCGCCGGAAAAAATTTCGCAAATACAATTAGGTGAAAATGATATAGTGGCAGCGCTTAAAAAAAATAAAACGCAGTTTTATAGCGTAGCCAAAACAACACTTCCAAAAACCATATATAACAAAATATATACTGATAAAAAATACTGGTACTGTAGTAATGATAAAGGGCTTAGTGTTTTTGATTTTAGTTTAAAAGAGAAACTTTTCACCCTTCAAGCAGATGAAGTTAAATTGCTTAACGATAAGTTTTTCATTTATTCAACTGATGATGGTTCTGGCATCGTAACCAAAGCCGGAATCATAGTATTAGAAGCATTTTTTGATGAAATAACACCTACGCATGAGCCAAACATTTTTTATATAGAACGTAAAGAAAAAGGTGCTTACTTTAATGTAAACACCCTTAAATTTATTTGGCAAGAAAATGGGTTTAACCCGGCTTACATAGCCGATGAAGAATAGCGTGAATCGCGCTCTCTTGGATTAATGGTCATTACAGGAATATTTGAAATATCAATTACTTTTTGAGCCATTGTACCTAAAAACATTTCTCGTACAGATAGGCCCGGCTTATTCATAATAACAATTAAGTCAGTTTCAATTTTATTAGCATACTCTACAACTGTTTCTGCAATGTTTTCACTTGGCATAGTTTTGTTGCTACAAGTAACCCCTTTAGCTTTAATATATTGTTTTACTTGATGAACATAGGCATGCAATTGGTTTTCGTATTTTTCATCTTTTAAAGAAAAAAGACCTAAAATGCGTATAGCCGCACCAAAGTAACGGGCAAATTCAATAGCCACATCTACTTTTTCGCGAGAATCGCGCGATAAATCAATAGGTAATAAAATGTTTTCGCAACCATCGCGTTGCTCTTTGCCCCTAATAGTAACTATTGGGCAAGGACTTTTACGAACCATTTCTGATGCGCTGTCTGATAAAATATCTTTTGTCTTAATGTGAGATTCAACCCCCACAACAATCATTTTTGCTTTAACTTCTTCTGCAACACGTATAGTCTCTTTATAAATATTACCTTTTATATTCATAAAATCGCACGGAACGTGTGATTCTTCCTGTGTTTTTTTAGTTAGTTGTGTAATTTCATCAAAACGCTCTTCGCCTTGTTTTTCGTATACATGTAAAAGAAGCAATTTAGAGTTTGTATATCTGGCCAAGTTATACGATTGGCTTATAGCATATACACTTTGCTCGGTAAAATCAAGCGGAATTATAATTACATCTTTTAATTCGTTGTTATTATCCATAAAAATAGTTTACAATTTGGTTATGCGAAAATAGTAAAAATAATTAACTGCCTGCTTTTTACATTTTTAGAACACTAAATTACTATAACTTTGGCTCCTAAATGGCATTAAAAGACACACTCAAAAAGTACCACCCTTATTTTGTTGATATTTGGCAGTACTTAATTATCATTATTATAATGATAATTGCCGCTATTTTTATTCTATAACCCTTATTTAGTAGCGTTTAGTTTCTCTGCTTTTTCAGGTTGATTAGTCATCAAATAAAGTCGTTTAAGGACTTTTTTAGTACCTGTATCGCTTGGGTTTATTTCAATAGCTTTTTCAAAAGCAGGAATCGCTTTCAAAAGCATGTCTTGTGTTTTCGCATCACATTCTTTTAATTTAGTTGCTTGCTTTATTAAGTCGTCGCAACGTTTTTGTTGTTCTATGCTCCAGTTGTTATATACAAGTCCTAAGTTAAACCAAGCTTCGTATAGTTTTGGGTCTAATTCGGTAGCTTTTTTATAACTTACCTCAGCGTTCCCCATTATTTCATCAAAATTTTTAGGCTTATCTAAATCTTTTTTAGAAGCATCTTTAGGGTTTGCCATGCCATAATAAGCAATCCCTTTTGCCAGATAGAATTTAGCGTTTTTTGGGTCGCTGGCTATTGCTTTATCTAAATTTGCAAGTGCTTCCTGGTTTTTGCCTTTACTCATTAAATAATCTGTTTCGCGGTTCATTAAATCTACGTTGGTAGGAAATGCAACTCGTCCGGCTTGCAATGCTTGCATTGCACCTGCGGTATCTTTTAAAACCATTTTAACATCCGATAAATTACCATAGTTATATGGAGTAGCTACTTTTTCGTCGATGGCTTTTTGGTTATATGTTTTTATTTTCTCGTAGTTTTTTTCTTTTTGAGCACAAATAAGTGCGTTGGTTAACATACTGGTATCTTTTTTGCCCATCATTTTAGATGCTTCGTAAGACCCCTCAAAAAACTCCATCGCTTCTTTATATTTACCAGCATTGTATTTTCCTACAGCTAAATTATTTACATCGTTTAGCATTTGCATGCCTAACATGCCACAATCAGCTTGGTAAGCTTTATCTTTATCTAATGGAATAGCTTTTTCAAGTGCTTTGCTTGCTTCTTCATAATCAGTAGTAGATACAGCGCCGTAAGCTTTTGTAAGTCTTTCGTTTTTATTAGTAACGGTAGCAGGTACTTTTTTTTCTTCTTGATCTAAACTATTTTTAAATAAATCGTAATAAACCTTAGCACGATAAACCCATGTTTTAGCTTTATCTTTAGTATCCTCATGGTTAGAAGCTAAATCAATACATTCTTTAGCTTTCATTAAAGAAGAAACATCCTTACTGGTTTCATAATCTTGCAAACTGCGCCATGCAGTTTGTACTTTTGCGCTTTGAGAAAAGGCTACAGCTGGGATGCTTAATGCAATAAAGAGTTTACTTACTTTTTTCATATTTTTTATGATGCTTTTGGGTTAATCTAAATATTTTGCCAAATATAATTACTTATCAATAACTTTTGGTGCTTTAAAATAATCGCTGTCTTTTTTAGGAGCGTTTAACAAAGCTTCTTTTTGAGATATAGTTTCTTTTACTACATCTTCGCGCAACACATTACTTTCATCTGTCATGTATATTAAAGGCTCTACACCTTTAGTATCAAGTTCATTTAGTTTCTCTATAAATGCAAGCATATTATTCATATCTTTTATCATTTCATTTTTTGCGGCAGTATCAGCAAATTCAAGGCGGGCTAAATGAGCTACTTCATCAACCGTTTTATGATCTATTTTACCCATGTTGTTTTAATGTATTGTTTATTAAAGTAAAAACTTGTGCGCGTAAATTTACAATATTTTCTTCGCCCAAGCCTTTGGTTTGTATAGGTGGGTGTATAATAGCACGCGAAATGCCAGGACGGCCATAACTCTTAAAAAAGCCACCGTTTTGCAAAAGTTTCCAATTATTTACAAAGGTTATAGGTAATATAGGTACTTGTTTTTCTACGGCTAATTTAAAGGGGCCATTTTTAAAAGGTTTTAAAACTCCGTTAGATGAAATGGTGCCTTCGGGAAAAATATAAATGCTGTGCCCCATATCAAGTTCGTGTCCGGCACGTATAAAAGCTTTGTGACTATTTGAGCGGCTTTCACGGTTAACTGATATCTGCATATCCTTAAAAAACACATTAAATAAAGGAGCTTTGTTAAGTTCAAACTTGGCCATAAATACAAAGTACTTTTTAATAATAAAGTAACTTAAAATTATATCGAGGTAAGATGCATGGTTAGATACAATAACGCAAGGGGTAGGAATTTCTTCCGGTTTAATTTGATAAACTCTTTTTAAGTAAATGCCCGAAAAAAAGCAAATCCAGCTTGCCATAATTTTTTGACAGTAAAAAGCGTACTTGTATCTTTTTTTGTTGGATAGAAAAAAAACTAAAAAAGGGTATAGTAAAATCAATATACTTAAAAATGCTAAAAGAAACAAGCATTTCCAAAGGGTGTAAAAAAATCGTTGTACAAAAATCACGGATGCAAAGGTAGTTTTTTTGCCTTTATATAGCGTTAAAGTTAATTTGCCTAAAATATTTGTAGTTAACAAAAAAATATAGTTACTTGGCACGAATAAATACAGAGGTTATGATTAGTACAGCGCAGTTGCATTTAGATAAAGTAACGCTAACCAAAAAAAGTAGGTTAGCTGATCAAGACGTAAACAAAGTTCCGTTTGGAAAAGTTTTTACTGATCATATTTTTGTTGCTGAATATGAAGATGGTAAATGGACTAAGACCTCTATAGAGCCCTATGGGCATGCACCTATGAGTTATGCCGTTAGTGCGTTACACTATGGGCAAACTATTTTTGAAGGAATGAAAGCCTTTAGAACAGTTAAAAACGAAACAGTTTTATTTCGCCCTTACGAAAATTTTAATCGTTTAAATAAATCAGCCATACGTATGGCTATGCCCGAAGTACCCGAAGAAATTTTTATGGGCGGGTTAATTGAATTATTAAAAATTGATAAAGAATGGATACCAACTGATGAATTTGGGTCTTTATACATTCGTCCGTTTATTATAGCAACTGACGAAGCCATTGGTGTTCGCCCATCAGAAACATACAAGTTTGTTATTTTAATGGCGCCTGCCGGAAAATATTACTCAGAACCGTTAAAAGTGTTAATAGAAAGTTCTTATTTCCGTTCGGTAGAAGGTGGAGTAGGTTTCGTTAAAAATGGTGGAAACTATGGTCGTTCGTTATATCCAACTATTTTAGCACAGAAAAAAGGTTACCAGCAAGTAATTTGGACAGATTCTAAAACGCACCAATATGTAGAAGAATCAGGTACTATGAATCTGATGTTTGTAATTGGCAACAAAGTAATTACACCAGGTTTAGAAGATACTATTTTAGCCGGAATTACCAGAGATACTGTATTAAAACTTGCCCGCCTTTGGGGTTATGATGTTGAAGAACGTAAAGTAAGCATTGCCGAAGTTATAGAAGCGCATGGCAATGGCACTTTAAAAGAAGCTTTTGGTACAGGTACTGCGGCAACTATTGCTCATATACAAACCATTGGATATAAAGATAAAGATTACCAATTACCTGCGATAGAAGAACGTAAATTCTCTCCTAAAGTAGATGAAACACTACGCAGCATACGCAAAGGTAAAATAGAAGACACCTTTGGTTGGATGGAGAAAGTTTGTTAGGTTAGCTGAAAAATAAATGAAGCGGTTAATAATTTCATTGTTTGTGTTTGCAGTTGTTTTGTCTTCATGCACCCATTATAAAATGCAGTTTGTATCGCTTGAGTGCGATAAATTAAAGAAAGACTCCACTTGGGTTTATAGAGATTCTATTATAGAAATAACTTATTTTTATTATAACCGAGATGGTAAAATGACTTTTATCATCAATAACATATCTGATAAACCTATTTTTTTTGATGGTAAAAACTCTTTTATACTGGTAGGAAGTAATAAATATCCTTACTGGAGCGATGTTGCTGTTATTAATGGAAATAATACACCGGGATATGGAAGTGCTTATAACAGAGCTCACGTGGCAATAAATGCTGTTGAAGTAAGGCAGCAGGAGCGTATGAATTTAATTCCACCAAACTCTAATATCGTAGTTAGTAAATATTTTGTACATGATAATTCATTGTATGATTTAAAACAATATGGAGCTAAAAATGATACGGTTGCCGTTAACTGGAAAACAAACAGTTCGAAAAAGACAGTTATAAAAAAAGCAAATTTTGAAAAAACAGGCAGCCCCCTTGCCTTTAGAAACTTTATTACTTTATCAAGAACAGAGGATGTTAAAGTGCCACTTTATTATGATTTTTCTTTTTGGGCATCGGGTGTATGGGAAATGGACGCAAGACAAGCAACCAAATCAAAATTTCCCGAAACGTATGCTGAGGGTGCTTACAAAGAGGGTAACTATCCGTATGCCGAATATCACCCCTATAAAAAACCGTGGATATTTTATTTAAGCAACATTTATGTGGGGCCCGCCCAATAAATAGTTTTTAGCGCTTATTTGCCTGGCTTTTTAATAAAACCTTTAATAAAACCTAAACCATACGATATGTGCAGTATTGGGTAAACAAGCATAATGGCAAGCATTTCGTTTATAGGTTTATTTGAACGAAAGGTGAAAAACAAATCGCCTAACAAATAAAGAAGCAAAGGTAAAAGCCCTATATAAAAGGGAAGGATAAAATAAAACGGCAGGCTAATTAAATACAAAACAAACCCGGCAGGAATTAAATGCCGAATGCTTAAAGCTGACTTAATTTTTTGCAACACCAAAGGTTTGTATAAACCATACTGGTAGTACTGCTTAAACAGTAAAGAAAAATTACTGCGTGGATGGTAGTACAATTTTATATCAGGGTGTTGGTATATTTTAAAACCTAAGCTTTTTGCGCGGTAATGAAACTCATCATCCTGATTGCGCTTAAAAGCCACATCAAACAAACCGGTAGTTTTAAAAACACTTTTTTTCCAGGCACCTAAATAAACGCTATCGGTATAACCTTCATAGTCAGGGAAATGAAAAGAGCTGTTACCAACCCCAAAGGCTGTACAGGTTGCATAACCAATGGCATTTTGTATTGTATTACCCTTTGCAATGCGCATAGGACCGCCAACAATATCGGCATCAGTATTTTTAAAAGTTTCTAAAATTTTCTCAAAATAATTGGGTGCGTAATCGGTATGGGCATCTAAACGAATAATGATATCTCCTTTTGCAACTTCTATGGCTTTGTTTAAGGAATAAGGTACAATACGTTTTGGGTTATCTAATAAACGTATATCATCACGCTTTTGCATATATTGTTTAATGGTAACACAAGTATCGTCGGTAGAGTTGCCATCAACTAATATTAGTTCTTTATCGGCGGGTAGGGCATGGGTATAAAACTCAAGTAGTTTTTTGATGTAGGCACTTTCATTATATACAGGACAAATAATGCTTATCATAATTTTAGCAAGGCAAAGTAATAAAGATTTAGATTAACTGCCCTTAAAAAATAATAACTTCATCTATATTTGTTACATTAAGCCATAAATCACTCTTACAGAATGACGCTATATACATTACAATTACTAAGATTTATAGCTTCTTTATTGGTACTGTTTTTCCATTTAAATATTATTGATTCAGGGTATAAAGGGGTCGATATTTTTTTTGTAATAAGCGGTTTTGTTATGTATTTCACTCTTTTTATCCAAAGCAGCCCTAAAGCTTTTAAATTTATTATTCACAGGCTGTCTAAAATATTTTTTCTGTATTGGGTTGCATTGATTTTATTATACATCATAACGCCATATAAGATTGATGTTTCTTGCTTAAAAACTTTTCTATTAATTCCGGGCCATTATCCTGTACTTGGCGTTAGCTGGAGTCTCTCGTATGAGTTGTATTTTTATTGTCTTATTAGTATAACGGCTTATATAGTACCACGTAAATTTCATTATTTATTGTTTTTTGTGCTACTATCTGTATCTTCATTAATAACGTTGGTTGATTCAATTTCCCCTGTTTTAAAAGGAACCTTGATAAATTTTTTAGTAGGAACTCATCTTTGGGAATTTTTATTGGGGGTTTTAAGTGCTTTTTTATCGGTAAAATATTACAAAACATTTAGCGCAACCTTTACCTTAACAATTACTTTGTTTAGTAGCTTATTGTTTTTTTTAATTGGTGTACCTTATAACAATTCAGTATCCTATATTATTTATGGGCTTTTATCGTTTTTTATTATTTGCTCGGTTACTGCGTATGAAATTAAAGCACCTTTAAACAAAAAAGTATCAGGCCTATTTAAAGTTTTAGGAGATGCATCTTATGCTATATACTTATTTGGCCCTTTAGTGGCTATTATTATAACACCCGGTAGCAATTTATTAAAAATGGGTATAATTATAACTACAATTGTTTTTTCTGTGCTATTTAATAAAATTGTAGAGAGTAACTTTCTCATATGGAGCAGAAAAACAATATTAGCCTTATATGACAAAAAAACGATGAGCTAATCTGTCTTTTTTATAGCTTTGCGCTTTAATTTAAAAAAATGACAATACACAAAGAAGGTTACCCTACCATTGCATTGGCACTTGTTTTTTCGGCTATTTTAATTGGCATTGCACGCTACTTTTTTCCGGAAAGCGATGTAGCAAAATGTACTGCTTACACTATTAGTTTAGCAGTAATGGTAATTGTTTTACAGTTTTTTAGAAGCCCAAGTCGTAATTGGACAAAAAATGAAAATCAAATAATTTGTCCGGCAGATGGTAAAGTCGTGGTTATTGAAGAAGTAGAAGAGCCTGAGTTTTTTAAAGGTAAACGCCTACAGGTTTCTATATTTATGTCGCCTACCAATGTGCATGTCAACCGTTACCCTATAAGCGGCACTGTAAAATATGCTAAACACCACCATGGTAAATATTTAGTGGCATGGCATCCAAAATCGTCTACTGAAAATGAGCGCACAACGGTTGTGGTAGAAAGAAAAGATGGCGTTCAAGTTTTATTCCGTCAAATTGCCGGAGCTTTAGCTCGTCGTATAGTTATGTATAGCAAAGAAGGCGATGTAGCAGCACAAACCGAGCAGTTTGGTTTTATTAAATTTGGGTCGAGGGTAGATGTTTTTTTACCTGTTGGTACCAAAGTTAACGTACAGTTAAATGAAGTAGTTAAAGGCGGCATTACTGTGCTTGCTTAGTGTTTAGTGCCATAAAAAGCACTACATTTGCGCTCCAATTTTTTAGAAAATGATTACAGTAAGTAACGTTACCCTACAGTACGGCAAACGTGTTTTATTTGATGAAGTAAACCTAAAGTTTACTCCCGGTAATTGCTATGGCATTATTGGTGCTAATGGCGCAGGTAAATCTACCTTTATGAAAATTTTATCGGGTGAAATTGAAGCTAACCGTGGGCAAATAGACATTACACCCGGACAACGTATGAGTGTGCTTAAGCAAAATCACTTTGAGTTTGATGAGTTTAGCGTGATGGATGCTGTTATAATGGGCAACAAAAAATTACACACCATTATTAAAGAGAAAGAAATTATATATGCAAAGCCCGATTTTAGTGAAGCTGATGGTATACGCGCATCTGAGTTAGAAGCTGAGTTTGGCGAAATGAATGGCTGGAATGCAGAAAGTGATGCTGCACAATTATTAGGTAGTTTGGGCATTGGCGAAGGATTGCACCAACGTTTAATGAAAGATTTAACGGGTAAAGAAAAAGTACGTGTGTTATTAGCGCAGGCACTTTTTGGTAACCCCGATATACTTTTAATGGATGAGCCTACCAACGATTTGGATGCTGAAACCATTAACTGGCTGGAAGATTTTTTAGCTGATTTTGAAAACACAGTAATTGTAATTAGCCACGACAGGCACTTTTTAGATGCCGTTTGTACTAACATTTGCGATATAGATTTCGGTAAAATTTCTACTTACAGTGGTAACTATAGTTTTTGGTATGAGATGAGCCAACTTAAATTAAAGCAACGTTCAGATGCTAATAAAAAAGTAGAAGATAAACGCGGTGAATTACAAGAGTTTATTACGCGCTTTAGCGCTAACGCATCAAAATCAAGACAAGCAACATCGCGTAAAAAATTATTAGAAAAATTAACAGTTGATGATATACCGGCTTCAACCAGAAAATATCCGGCTATTATTTTTAAGCAAGAACGTGAGGCGGGCGACCAAATTTTGCATGTAGAAAATATTTGCAAATCAAACGAAGAAGGGGTGTTATTAAAGGGTATCAACATTAACGTTCGTAAAGGCGATAAAATTGCTTTTATAAGCCGCAATCAATTATCGATAACCACGCTTTTTCAAATTTTAAACGAAGAAGAAAAAGCAGATAAAGGCACTTATTTATTTGGTACCACCATTACCAAAGCATACATGCCTAACGAAAATCATAAATATTTTACCGGAGATAATAATTTAATAGATTGGCTAAGACAATATTCGGTAAATAAAGATGAAACCTTTATTCGTGGTTTTTTAGGTAAAATGCTGTTTACCGGTGAGGAAACTTTGAAAAGTTCTACCGTTTTATCGGGAGGAGAAAAAGTGCGTTGTATGCTATCTAAAACTATGCTGCTTAGTGCCAACTTACTAATGTTAGATGAGCCAACTAACCACTTAGATTTGGAAGCCATTATATCTTTAAACAATGAAATGAAAGACTTTAAAGGCACTATTTTATTTACTTCGCATGACCATCAGTTAGTACAAACTATTGCCAACCGAATTATTGAAATTACCCCAAAAGGAATGATAGATAAGGTTTGTACGTACGATGAGTACTTGGAAAGCGAAGATGTAAAACGTACAAGAGCCGAGCATTACGGAGAAAAAGTAAAGGCTGCTTAAACAATTAAAGTACTACGTTTGATTTTAAAAATCGGATGGCTTGGTTTTGTAAGTATTAAAAATTTTACTCACAGTATATTCTCCATTTTTGTACTCTAAAATATTTTTTAGAGCAAAAAGTGAAACCACATACTCTTTATTTTGCAGCTCATGTTTCAAGTATTCTTTATCTAAAGGTTTAATGGGCGATGTCAAATCTCTGCTGTAATAATAATCATAGGTTACATCTTGCTGATTACTATTTTCTGTTTGACGGTAAATTATCAAACCCTTATTTCCTATAATTTCAAAATATCCGTAGGGAGAACCCGCTTTCTCCGAATCAAAATATCTATAATCTTTTCCATTCAAACTGTATCCATAAATTTCGCCTTCTGTATATTTACGTTTGTGTTTGCCTTCTTTTAACACAACTGCATCAAAATCGTTGTTTTTTTCGGAGGCTTTTGGCTTTGATATATCAACGCTATCCGTGTAATGTCGAGCTACGAACTCTTTATAGTCTCTGTAAACACCATTTGGTGAATGTTTACTTAATTTTGAATCGTCAGACTGCGCATTTAATGATGTGGTAGCCACTATCATTATAAATACTATTGTTTTTATTGTTTTCATATTGTGTTGTTTTACGATACAAAAGAACATGTCTTAAAAGCAATCTGTATTTTTGAGGATAAACGATTTAGAGCATTGTAGTAATTTTACTTTAAAATTAATTATTATTTTTTGATATGGAAAGGTAAATGTTAAAATTAATTTAAAGATTTTATAATTATGGCATGATTTTGGTATATTTGAGCGCATAACATTAAACACAAAAATTAAAATGAAAAAAATATTATTAACGTTCGGAGTTTTATCGCTTATGGCTATGAAAGGTTTTTCGCAAGAACCAGCAAAAGCGGCGGCACCTGCTGCGGCAGTAGCACCTGCATCTCAGGCAGATATTAAATTTGAAAAAACAGTACATGATTACGGTACTATGAAACAAGGTGCTGATGGTGGATGCGAGTTTAAATTTACCAATAGTGGTAAAGAACCATTGATTATTACTAATTGCCAAGGTAGCTGCGGATGTACCGTACCAAGTTGCCCAAAAGAACCAATTTTACCGGGTAAAACAGGCGTTATTAAAGTTCATTACGATACAAAACGTGTTGGACCAATATCTAAAACAGTAACTGTACAATCTAACGCATTATCTGGTACACAAACTATACAAATTAAAGGTACAATCGAAGCTGCTCCGGTAGAAGAACAATTTCCGGCAGGTGGTAATGCACCAAAAACAGGTTCTCCGGTTGAAAAAGGAAACAATTAATTAATTTATAAAAAAACAAAAAAATGAAAAAAATATTAGCAGCAGCCATCTTATTTTTGGGATTAACCTTTACCGGTAAAGCACAAGAGTCAACAACACCAAACATTGATCCTAATGCACCTGAGCTTAAGTTTGATAATGAAATTATTGATTATGGTACTATTGATTATGATGCAAACACGGTACGTGAATTTAAATTTAAGAACACGGGTAAATCTCCATTAATCTTATCAAATGTACAGGTTTCTTGTGGTTGTACTAATGTTGATGGATGGCCTAAAGAGCCAATTGCTCCGGGTAAATCAGCTACTTTTAAAGTGAAATACGATAGTAAACGTGTAGGTAAATTCGATAAAAAAATTACTGTTACATCAAATTCAAAAACACCAAGTACTGTTTTAACTATTAAAGGTGAAGTTAAACCTGCGCCTGCTGCTCCGGCAACACCTGCTGCACCTGCAACTGATAAAAAATAGTTTAAATTAGTAGTAAGCATTTTTATAAAACTAAGTCGGACTTCGGTCCGATTTTTTTATTTTATACATGGTTAAAAATATATTTGTTTTAATATTAGTTAGTTTATCTTTTAAGTTAACGGCACAGGCACAATTAAAGTTTACAGATGCTAAGCAAAGTTTTGGGCTTGTAAAAAAAGGGGAACAAGTAAAACTTACTTATCAATTTACTAATGTTGGCAACCAGCCTTTATTTATTACAGATGCTAAGGCTGAGTGCAGTTGCACCAAAGTTACTTGGCCTAAAGAACCAATTTTACCGGGTAAATCGAGTAATATTGATGTTTTATTTGATACATCACCCACGTATGATAGGCAGGATAGAATAGTAGAAGTATTTAGTAACGATACTAAATCACCACAAAAAATAAGGTTTAAAGGCGTTATACTAAAATAACAAACTATTTTTTTGTAGTAAGTGTAGTATACCAAACCCGTAGTTTTATAGGATACTCTTTGTTAGCTGTTCCACCCAGTACAAGTCGCTCGGGAAATAAAGCACCATTATAAACTGTAAGGTAAAACTTAGTGTTGAACGTTCTATGGTTTACTATTAGTCCGGTGGTGTGAGGTATTTCAATTAAATACTGATTGTTGTATAAATCGTAATAACCACCAAACGTATATAAGTTTTCTATCAGTCCCGCAGGCCCACCAAGCGTATCACCTTCTAAATATATTCTTCCCGGTAATGGGAACCTACTTAAGTCATAAAAATCGGTATTAGAACGATCTGTACTTAAAACAAGCTCTGCTTTGTTAATGGTTATATTGTAATTACTATTGGTATTTGCCCACTGCTGAAAGCTGGGAAACTTTAAAATAGTACTGACACCACCGGCACCTTGCAGGTAAACATTTTGATTATGGTTATTTGTAGCAAGGGTATCAGGGCTATTTAATTGATTTTTTAAATCAGGTGAGGCAATGCTATAATCGTGCTTAAAATAGCTGAATCGGTTGCAGGTAGCACCGTTAGAATAACATGAAAGTGGCGGTTGTTGTGCAGCAACTCCATTAGCATGGTAATAAAAGGTAATGCTGGTGTTGTCATCCATATAAACAAAAAATAAACTTCCGTAATAAGGTTGTGGTAATATAGAGTGTTTAGTTGTTATAAACATACCCTTTAAATATTGTTGAAATAAGGTGTTGTTATTTATACAACCAAAAAGACCTTCGGCAAAATTAGTACGTAACCTAACACGTAATTGAGGTGGATTATAGTTACCAGGAGCAACAACAGTATCTTTTTTTATTGGTGTGGTCCATAAAAGATGCGGAGTAAAAACTTTGCTTTGCCCGCCATAAATTAAACTTTGGTTTTCATTATAGGGTATAGGGCCGCGCACATGTGTATTTGTACCCGTATAATAATAATTGTTACCTGTTGAATAATAGTTACTATCAGGATTTAAATTGGTATTAAGTGGAAATATATCTAAGGATAATTGATCGGTGGTGTCTCCAACGAAAACGGTAGATGAACCAGGTACATAATTATATCCTAAAATTAAAACTGCCGAATCAAGCGTAGCGGTACTAAAACCTAGGGTTCCACTTAAACTTCCGGGTGAATATTGGGTTTCAAAACTACAGTATACCGAAGCATCAGTTCTTCCAAAAATTGGATCATTTAAAGAGCCTAATAAACATGAATTTGACAAGCGGGTAGTTAAAAGAACAGAATCATTTTGACCAAAATGACTATAAGAAATATCAGGATAAAATTCGGCATATTGGGCTCCAATTATATCGCTTGTAGGAAGAATGCTTATACCAACCGGACTATCATCTTTACGGCACGAGGTAACTAATAATGCAACTAAAAATATAGATAGAATTTTTTTAAGCATAAAGCGTGCAAATGTAGTAATTACTTGTTAAACTGTGGCTTCTATACTTTGCCATAATAGACGGGCTGTTTTATCCCAACTGAATTTATTTTTTTGTTCGAGGCCTTTACGTATTAAGTTGTTTCTTACATCACTATCCTCGTATAACGTTATCATGGCATGTTTTATTTCATTTTCGTCAAACGGATTTGCATAAATAGCTGCATCGCCTGCAATTTCGGGTAAACAACTGGTGTTAGCAGCTAATATGGGTGTACCACATTGCATAGCTTCTACCAAAGGAATGCCAAAACCTTCAAAATAAGGCACGTATGTTAATGCAAACGCTGAGGCAATTAAATCCTTTAACTCGTTATTAGCAATTCGTCCGGTAAAAATTAACTCATCTTCTATTTTCAGTTCCTTCATTAATTCGTACATCTCATTTTCTCCCCAAAAAATAGCACCTGCCAGCACTAATTTTAAGTTTGATTTTGTTTCGGTTTTAAAAAGATGAAATGCTTTTATTAAACGTAAAATATTTTTACGAGGATGTAATGAGCCTACAAAAATGAAGTAATCTAAACCTTTTGTATATTTTTTTTTGGTGGCGGTTTTTACATCATAACTAACAATATCAAAATAATTGTGTATGCCATTATATACTACATCTATTTTAGCGGTATCAATTGCATAATGTTTTGCAATATCTTTTTTACTAAACTCCGACACGGTTGCTATGCGAGTGGCTTGTGCAGCAAACTTAGGAAAGAAGTAGTTGTAATAATGGCGCGTAAAAAAAGGTAAATCTTTAGGGTAATGAACAAAATTAATATCGTGTATAACGGGTAACTGCTTGCATTTGGCTCCCAAAGCCAGCAAACCATCGGGCGATAAAAACAAATCAGGCTTTAACTTGTTTAATAAAGGTTTAACCGAAAACTGCATCCAGTAATAATATAAGAATGGATGCCTTGCCTGTGGTGATAGTACAAGAGGAGTAATATTATCAGCAAAAATAAATTTTTCGTTAAAGGGGCGGTCAAACAAAAAAATAAAATGAACATCGGGATGTAGGCGTGTTATTCTTTTTAGCGATTGATAAGCAAACCAACCGATGCCATCTAATCTGCCATCAAGCAATAAGCGTGTGTTTACTACAATTTGCATGCGGCGCCAAAAGTAAAATATAAAACTGTTTTTTTATGGATTTTCTTATAAAAGGACTTTTAATAGTAATAATTAACGTTTTTTACAGTTTTTTATTTTAGGTGCAAAACCCAGCGAAATAAGGTAATTTGGCGTAAGTAAACAATGCACGTTGGTAAATAAAACCAAAAAAGGCAAAAGAAAGTTTGGTTATTAACTTTAAAAAAATATTTTTGCAAATCTCATTTTGATAATTTATTTTGAAAAAGACAATTTTACATACAACAATTCTGGCGGCATTAATAGTGCCAATGTTGTCTTTTGCATCAATAGGAGATAAAAACAAAAAAATTAGCGACGATAAAAAGCGTAAAAAAGATGATACTACACAAACTGTAAGCACTACTATTGCTTATGATGATGTAGATTCTTTATTAATGTTTCCGTCGCATGATTTGTACGGCACTTGGGATACAGCATCTTGCCACCCGAATTTATTTGAACAACAATTTCCGGGAGATTCGGCTACTGTTTATTTATTAGACGATTGGAATTGCGGATTTACCATGCCTTATACAGGTACAATAACATCTGAATTTGGATGGCGTCGTCGTCGTCCGCATTATGGTACTGATATTGGGTTACATACAGGTGACACTGTTGTAGCTGCATTTGATGGTAAAGTGCGTATAGCACGTTTTATTGGCGGATATGGCAATGTAGTAATCATTCGTCATAATAACGGGTTAGAAACAGTATATGCGCATCTTTCAAAAATATTAGTACAACCTGAAGAAGAAGTTGTTAGTGGCATGCAAATTGGCTTAGGTGGTAACACAGGGCACTCTTACGGCAGCCATTTACATTTTGAAATCCGTTACTTAGGTAAAGCCATTGATACAGAAGATTTAGTTGACTATCAAAAAAATGAACTTAAAAATAATTCATTCGTTATTTATAAATCAGACTTTAATGCTAAATACGATTTAAGAAGCATACATGCGCATCAGGTTGTATCGAAAACAAGAAGCCATGCTGCACCTGCAAATTATAAAACCTCAACTGGCGGGGGTGTTGTATATGTAAAAAAAGGAGATACATTAGATAAAATTGCTCGTCGTAATCACACTACTATTGTTGCACTTTGCAAAAAGAATGGCATTAAAAGCAACAAAGTTTTAAAGCTTGGACAAAAACTTAGAGTTTAATTTCCTAAAGCTCTAAAGTTCTTCAAAATAATCTTCAAATCATTCTCAGTTTTATAATCTTTAGCATAGGCCAAATTTAGTTTATTCAAATATTCTTTATCGGTAACCTTTATGTGTTGGTTTGGGTATAGTACAGATTTCTTTATACTCGGCAAACGTGGGTCGGCATTAGCCTCATAACCTACCCAAGTTTTAGCACCTACTAATACTAAAAACAGGTTTGCTATAAATCGTAAGGGTTGTTTCTCTGCAAAAATTACAATGGGCAAAACAGCTAAAAGAGCAATGGACGTAGCTATATCAAATATTCTTTTTTTGCGTTTGTTGTGTGGTTTTGACACCGAGTTAAAATCAATTACATATAAGTCATCTCCGGCAGTATCAATACTGTTGCTGCCAATAATAGAAATACTTTCGGGTGGAGCAATTTTAAAATCAACCTCAACGCTAACCAATTGCAGCATATAATTTATTATTTGCTGCGATGAAATATTTTTAGAACAAAAAATAATTTCTTGTATTTGATGTACTTCAATAATTTCATTTAGCTGACTTATATTACCTAATTGATTATCGGTTTGTTCATTTATAGATACGAAACCAATAAAGGCAGGTTTTACAGACGTTTCTTTTAGTACACTTACCACACGCTCATATTCATCCGCATTACCAACAATAGCTATACGTTTGCGTAAATCTTCGTTAAGTATAAAGTCTTTTAATTTTAATACATGAAAAATGAAACGTGTTAAAAGCAAACTGAGTAGAGTAGAAGCAGAGCCTAATAAAATAATAGCCCGTGAGAAACGATAAACCTCGGGTAACAGCGAATAACCAATTAAAATAACCGCCATACCCGTTACAACACCCCGAACTATTTTGCCAAGTTTAACGGGTTTATCGTAGCCTCCATTTAAAAATACACTTAGCACCCAAATAGCTGAATATACTAAAAACGCCCATTTTACAAGATGTTCAACATAAGTCCCTTCTCCACCAACAAACTTAATTTGTTTTTCGTAAACCTCTTTAACAGCAAATAAGCCGCCAAAAATTAAAGCAAAATCTAATGCAGGTAAAGCAATTTGTTTTACCATACGCCATCCAATAGAAGCCCCGGCACGCAGGTAAATGGCAAAATGAATTAAGATAGAAAAAAGCTTAGCTCTGTTTTGCGAAAAATGTTTGCGTGCAAAAATGGCCATAGCCTTATAAAAAACAAGCACGTAATTAACGCTACTTTTTTTAGTGCTTTCGCCTTTATAATGAATAATACAGGTGTCAGGAAAATAGTAGTTTTTATAACCGCTTAAAATAATGCGGTATGACAGGTCTATATCCTCACCATACATAAAATACTCTTCATCCAGTAATCCACATTTGGCAAGTGTTTCTTCCCTAAGTAACATAAAGGCACCACTAAGCACATCTATACTATGGGTTTTGTTTTTATCGAGATACGTAAGATGATAACGCCCAAAGCGTTTAGATTTAGGGAAGAATTTAGATAATCCAAATATTTTATAAAAAGCCACCTCGGGGGTTGGCAATCCGCGTTTAGATTCAGGTAAAAAATTACCCTTACCATCAACCATTTTAACGCCCAAGCCACCCGCATCAGGGTGAGCATCCATAAAGGCAAGGGTTTTGGTAAAAGTATCTTCTTGCACAACGGTATCTGGGTTAAGCAGCAAAACATATTGCCCTTTACTTATGCTAATAGCTTGGTTATTAGCCTTTGAAAAGCCTGTATTAACTTTATTTTCAATAAGAATAACCTGTGGAAATTTTTCTTTTATTAAAGCCACCGACCCATCAACTGAGTTATTGTCAACTACAAACACCTCAGCCTCAATGCCTTTAAGGGCACTATAAACCGAGTGCAGGCATTGTTCTATAAAGTGCTTAACATTATAGTTTACTATGACGATGGATAGTTTCACAAAATTGTGCCTAAATTTACAAGTTATATTTAACGTATGAGCACTAAAAAAATTGCAGACATAAAACATATTTTCTTTGATTTAGATCATACGTTGTGGGATTTCGAAAAAAACTCGGAAACTGTAATAGAATCGTTGCTTGTAACCTATGATGTAGAAAGGCAATATAATATAACCTCGGAAGCGTTTATTAAAAAGTACAAAAAAATAAACCAAAAACTGTGGCACTTATATAGCCATAAAAAAATCACCAAAGAAGAACTACGAAGTACACGTTTTACCAAAACACTGGCAAAATTAGGTGCTAAAAACGAAGAACTTGGTTTAATACTTGAAAGAGAATATATAGCTAAAAGCCCTTACCAAACGCACCTTTTAGAAGGAGCAAATGAGATTTTAGATTACTTGAAACCAAAATACAATATGCACATTTTAAGTAACGGCTTTAAAGAAGTGCAGCACATTAAATTGCATGAAAGCGGTATAAAAAAACATTTTAATAATGTTTTTATTTCAGAAGAAATGGGTGTTCAAAAACCGGATAAAGAAATTTTTGATACAGCCAGAAAACAAGCCAAAGTTGACGCAAGCAATTGTATTATGATTGGCGATAGCTTTGAAAACGATATACAAGGAGCATTAAACGCAGGCTGGAAAGCTGTTTATTTATCGTCCAGAAAAAAAAGACTGAAGAATAAAGACCTGTACCAAATTAAAAGCTTAGTGGAATTAAAGGAACTGCTTTAAGCTGTTTCGCTTGCCCAAACCTTAGTACCCTCGGTACAGTTTTTGCAAATATCAATTTCTTTACGTGAGTGTAAAATAGAAGAGCGAAATTGATTATAACTCTGGCTATGCCAAATACTTTTTAAAGAAGTTTCTTTTAAACTGCCTAAACGGTGCTCGGCATCTTTATCAAAGCAACAGGGTACAACCAAGCCATCCCAGGTTATTACACAGCCACTCCACATGCGCCAACATTGGTTTAGTAACTTGTTTTTAATAGTATACGTTCCATTCCCATTTTTTTTGTAACGACTATATTCAATGTTGTCTGGAATTAATTCGTTACCATTTTCGTAATTATAAACCTGTGCAGTTTTAAATTTTATTTCGTCAACGCCTAATTCTTTAGTAAGTCTTTTTGCATCTTCTATTTGATGTTCATTAGGCTTAACAACCAAAAACTGAAAAACAATATAAGGCGTTTTACTTTTCAATTGCTTCTTCCATTTCAGTATGTTTTTAGTGCCTTCTATTACTTTATCTAAGTTGCCGCCCACCCGGTACTGCTCATACACCTCTTGCGTAGTGCCATCAATAGAAATTATAAGTTTATCGAGCCCTGATTCTATAGTGCGTTTAGCGTTTTCATCGCTTAGATAATGGGCATTGGTAGATGTAAACGTGAAGATGTTTTTTTGAGAAGCATACTTTACCATATCTAAAAAATTAGGATTTAGATAAGGCTCACCTTGAAAATAAAAAGTTAGATAAATGAGTTTATCATATAACTCATCAATTGTTTTTTGAAAGAATTTTTGCTCCAACATCCCTGTTGGACGAGAGAAAGAACGTAAACCACTTGGGCATTCGGGACAACGAAGGTTGCAACTGGTAGTAGGTTCAAAATTTAAAGCGAGCGGCATACCGGCATGCTTATTTTTTTTTGTAATACGCGAGTAGTGGTAAGATGTAAAAACCTTAGCGGCATTAAAAACCTTTGTGGTGTTTAATTTACCTAATACCCGTATGTTTTCTTTAAAACTCACTTAGAATAAAGGTAAGGCATTAACGTTGTTTTCCAAATATTGTAAGCAGTGGGGGTAAGGTGTACCCCATCGGACACAAATAAATCATTTAGTTTGGGATACTTTATAAAAGCTGTATGTATATCAACATAAGTTAGGTTAAACTCCTGAGCTATTTTTTTTAGGTTTTCGTTTTGTGCCAGTATTCTATTGTTTACATCTTTATTATCCGTTAAAAACGATGGACGGTTAATAATAACAGGTAAATTACTTTGTATATATATTTTAGTTTGAGGACTTTGAGTCTGCATTTTTTTTATCACCTCACGGTAGTTGGCACAAATATCATCTAAGGCTATTTTTTCAATTATATCGTTAATGCCAATTTCAATAAAAAGTTTCTCGGGTTTTAGTTTGGTAATGTTATCTATGCGTTTTACTAAACCTTCGCTAAAATCGCCTACAATGCCACAGTTTAAAAGTGTTGTATCAGCAAAATATTCATTTACATTAAATAATTCGGTTAAGCTATTGCCTAAAAAAACAACTTTATACTTATCAGGAGGCGTGTTTTTTATCTCCTCGTTACGTTGTTGCCAGTGTTCTGAGCTAAGTGTTTTTTCCACAATCCAGCGTTGTTTTAGTTTCTTCCCACACAAAAAAAGCAACCATAAACTTAAGAGAGCAATGCAAACTATCCAAATAAACCTCCTCATTTCAAACACAAACCTACGTAATTAATTGGCGTTATTTATAGTATTTTTGCTTCGTTTTTAAGCAGATAAACCGAAAATGAACTACAAGCAAACACTTGATTATTTATACACACAACTGCCCATGTTTCAGCGCATTGGGGCTGCCGCTTATAAAGCTGATTTAGTTAATACATTAGCTATTTGCAAACTTTTAAATAACCCAGAAAACAAATTTAAAAGCATACATGTGGCAGGCACCAACGGCAAAGGTTCAACTTCGCATATGTTGGCGGCGATTTTTCAGCAAGCGGGTTATAAAACAGGTTTATATACATCACCCCATTTAAAAGATTTTAGAGAGCGTATAAAAATTAATGGGAAAGAAATTTCTAAAAAATATATTACCGGATTTGTAGAAAAACATAAAACTGATTTTGAAAAAATAGAACCTTCATTTTTTGAATGGACGGTAGGGCTTGCCTTTAATTATTTTGCCGAACAAAAAGTTGATATTGCTATAATTGAGGTTGGGTTAGGAGGGAGGCTCGATTCTACTAATGTTATAAGGCCCTTGTTGTCATTAATAACTAATATAAGTTTCGATCATACAAACCTGCTTGGTAACACGCTACCTAAAATAGCCAAAGAAAAAGCGGGCATTATTAAACCAAAAACACCCGTGGTTATTAGTCAAACACAAGCTACGGTAAAAAAAGTATTTGTAGAAAAAGCCAAAGCAAGTAATAGCAAAGTTTATTTTGCGGATGACATGTTTATTCATCAAAAAGAAAATTACCTGCCTAAGAAATCGCTTACCAAGCATTCTTACAAAAAAGGCAACGAACTTATATCTGTTGTAAGTGATTTACCGGGCACCTATCAGCAATACAATATTGCGGGAGTTTTAACGGCCTTAGCTATTTTAAAACACGATTTTAAAATAAAAGACAAGTATATAATTAAAGCTCTTAGTAATGTTAAAAAGCTAACAGGTTTACATGGCAGGTGGGAGTTAATAAACAAACACCCGCGTGTTATTGCCGATACTGGGCATAACAAAGATGGAATTCTACAAGTAATTGATTGTGTTAGCCGTGAGTTTAAATCAAGTACGGTAAAAGGTAAATTGCATGTGGTTTTTGGTGCTGTTAATGATAAAGATGTAAGCAGCATTTTTGCATTGTTAAAAACAAACAAACATTTTGCTAATGCGACTTACTACTTTTGTAAACCTAATATACCAAGAGGCATGGAGTTAACTGTTTTATATAAAGCAGCTCAACAACAAGGTTTAAAAGGCAAAACATATTCATCGGTTAAAAAAGCCTTGCAGGTTGCCAAAAAAACGGCTAAGGCAAACGAGTTGGTTTTTGTGGGTGGAAGCACTTTTACCGTGGCAGAGGTTTAAATATTAAGATTAATAGGCCTTTTGTTGATAACAACTTAACTATTTGGTAATTTGGTACTCTTCCCTTTTTTTATACATTTGTAATAACAAGTGAACACCTTATCCAGGGTTTGCCAAGTTAAACAGAACGAGGTAAATCATCTGGTACCATTTGTGTAAAATTAATTTACATGAAGAAATTAGTACTGTTATTAATATTCGTTATTAGGTTTTCTGTTATTGATGCTGCCGCTCCTACCATTCAAGCTTCTGGTATTAATTTCCCTAAAATAGGATGCAATGCCTTTGAAATAAATTGGACTAATGGGAACGGTTCAAATAGAATTGTAGCTGTTTACCCGGCGGGGGGTATAACTCTACCTACTATAGCTTATGCGGCAAATCAAATTTATAATAGCGGAGGGGCTATAGGGGGGGGGAAAGTTGTTTATGACGGGACAGGGAATTCAGTAATTGCAGTTGGTTTGGCTGCAAATACTACTTATACTATAATAGTATTTGAATATAATGCGGGCCCGGCTTATCTTACCACTACTACTAATTCAGTTACAGTTACAACAGATGTTACTTGTACTTGTCCGGTTATGACTGGCGCGGTAATAAATGGATGCGGCCCTAATAATAGCAATACTGGTAGTTGCCCTGGAGGTTGTGGGGAAGGTGATTCAGAAATTTTATTGTTTAATTCTTCGTCATATGGTTTTGTTACCAACAGTAGTGCTTCAGATGGTTCGCCATCAAATACCGGGAATAGTATTCCATTTATGAATTATTCCTCAGCTGGTAACGCAAATATTGCCGATGCTGTTGCTTATACGTCTAACGCAGCCCTTACAACAACATTAAATGGTATGACGGGTTGCGCAAACTCTTTTATAGATGCAAGTGCGGGAGCTGTGCCACCTTGGTCAACAGTAATGATGGTTAAAAATACTTTTTGCGCTTCAAGTTATACTTTAACCAGCTTATGCTCTTTTGCACCTATTTATGTTTTATATGTAAATGGTGGTGTAGGTGGAGGTGGTGTAGGGTGGGCAGGAGAAAATACAGCAGTATCTGGCTGTGCTCAAGGAAATTTCTCTAATGGTGCAGGAAGCATTCGCTACTTCGATATTGATTTCACAAAAATAAGTACTATTGATGGAGGCGCAAGTTCTGCATCTTGTGAGTATTATTATTCATATAATTGGGGCTCGAGTAGCGATGGCGATGGTATATATTTTTCGGGGTCGGCTGTAGGAGGGTCTAGTACAGGAACAGCAGTAGATGCTTCAGGAATCTCAACAGGAGCTTGTAATCTGCCGGTTGTTCTCCCAATAAAATTAATAAACTTTAGAGCTAATAGAACACAGGATGGGACTAATATTAATTGGACAACAGTTTCAGAAGCGAATAA
>Ga0210394_10001090_pt1 | contig 46339 bp, 41 predicted proteins | sample IncBWC12MmetaG_FD_160121 | JGI IMG/M metagenome (GOLD analysis project Ga0210394, IMG submission 160121) | Forest soil microbial communities from Barre Woods Harvard Forest LTER site, Petersham, Massachusetts, United States - Inc-BW-C-12-M | ecosystem: Environmental > Terrestrial > Soil >...
GCCTCGATCTTCGTCCAGCCCTCCGAGATCAGCCGGCGTGTTCCCAGTGTCGGGGGGATGCTGCTCGTCTGGCTCCTGGCGGGCGTGCTCACCTTATTTGGGGCTCTCATCTGCGCCGAGCTGGCCTCCGCCTTTCCCCGCACCGGCGGCGTCTATGTCTTCCTCAAAGAGACCTTCCATCCCGCCGCCGGGTTCCTGTGGGGATGGGCGATGTTCTGGTGCATGCACTCCGGGATCGTGGCCGCCATCGCCGTCGTTACGGCCCGCTACATCGGCTTCTTCGTTCCGCTGAGCGACATCGGGACGCGCATCGTCGCCGTCGCCGCGATCTTCATCCTCTCCGCCGTCAACTACGTGGGTGTGCGGCAGGGGAGCGCGGTCCAGACGTTCTTCACGATCGTCAAGGTGCTGGCCATCGGACTGATGCTCATCATCGTCGTCGCCCTCGCGCCCGAGCGAGCCGGAACCGCGCGCGTGGCTACGGGATACTCGATCCACGAGTTCCTCCTGGCCCTGGTGGCAGGATTGTTCGCATATGGCGGCTGGCACATGGTCACTTATGTTGCCGAAGAGACCCGCGAGCCGCGAAAGACCATCCCGCGTGCTCTGATGATCGGGACGCTCATCGTCACTCTTTCCTACCTCGGGTTGAACGCCGCGTACGTGTACGTGCTCCCTCTCGATCAGGTCATCCACTCGGAGCGCATCGCCACCGATGTCGCCACCGCACTGGTCGGCTCACGCGGAGCGGCCGCGGTCGCGGGACTGGTGATCATCTCCGCGCTCGGCGCCCTCGGCGGGGTGATCCTGGCCGGACCGCGCGTCTACTTCGCCATGGCCCAGGACGGCCTCTTCTTCCGATCCGCGGGGGTGCCTCATCCCCGTTACCGCACCCCGTATCTCGCCATCGTGCTACAGGCCGTGTGGGCCTCGGTGCTCGTGGCCACGGGAACCTATCGCGACCTCTTTACGCGCGTCGTCTACACGGAATGGATCTTCTTCGCAGCACTCGCGGTAGCAATCTTCGTCCTTCGGCGGCGGCCGAATTACGCGCCGGCCTATCGCACCTTCGGCTATCCCTTCGTACCGCTCGCATTCATCGCCGCCACCGCCCTCATCGTCGTCAACCAGATCGTCGCCGAGCCGGCCGATAGCGCCATCGGATTGTTGATCGTCGCCGCCGGCCTTCCGGTATACGCTCTCTGGACTCGAACGACTTCGCGCAAAGGACCTGCCATCGATGCCCGTGATTGATTTTCACAACCACTTCTATCCCGCCCCGTACCTCGACGCCCTGCGCGCCGGTCCCAGCAATGTACAACTCTCCGTCGACGCCGAGGGGAACACGCTGCTGCACTATCCGGGCGACTACAACGTAGCCGTGCGTGGGCATCGCGATATCGCCTATCGCTCCGAGGTCATGCGCGAGATTGGCGTCGACACGCAGATCCTCAGCCTGACCACGCCGGGAACACACGTCGAAGAACCGCGCACAGCGGTGATTCTGGCGCGCATCGTCAACGACAGCTTTGCCTCGATCGCCGCTGACTATGGCGGGCAGTTCCTTGGGATCGGGACTCTTCCGCTGTGCGACCCGGCCGCCTCGGCGCGGGAGCTCGAGCGCGTGTACGCGCAACTCGGTTTCTGCGGCGCCATGATCTTCAGCAATATCAACGGTGTGGCGCTGTGCGATGACCGATTCCTTCCGGTGTGGGAGGCCGCGAACGACCTGGGCGCCGTCATTCATATCCATCCCACCGCACCCGTCGGTGTCGAGGCGATGACCGACTACTGGCTGACCGCGCTGGTCGGATTCCCACTCGATACGACGCTCGCCGCGGCCGGTCTCGTCTTCAGCGGAGTGGTGGAGCGTTTCCCGAAGATCCGCTGGGTTCTCGGCCACCTCGGCGGCGCGATTCCGTATCTCGTCGAGCGTCTGGACCGCGGTTTCTACGCCTACAAAGAGAACCGCGTCCATATCGACCGTCCTCCCAGCGAATACCTGAAGAACTTCTACTACGACTCCGTGAACTTCGACGTCCGCGCCCTGCGCCTGGCCATCGAATTCGCCGGTGCCGACCACATCCTCGCCGGCAGCGACTACCCCCACCTCATCGGCAGCCTGCGCCGGATGCTCGACAGCATCGCGGAGCTGGATCTCTCCGAGAGCGACCGGGCCGGTATCCTCGGGGGCAACACTGCGAGGCTGTTGAAGAGGGGGTGAGGCGTTGAGGAGCGTCTGTCATACTCGCACTGCATACCGCACCTGGGTTGAGGAGACGATATGGCAAAGATAACCTGTCCGAAGTGCAGCACGCTTGCCTCGCGTGGAGGGTTTCCCGCGTGGGCGATCATCGTTGCCATCTTCTTGTTCCCGGTCGGGCTTCTCGCGTTGCTCACGGGCAGAAAACCGACGCGTTGTCCCAGTTGCGGCTTCACGTGGCAGACGTAGCTCCTGCTGACGTGGGCCGGGTTCTCTAACCCGGCCGGACGCTGATGAGTGGTTCGCGCGAGAGGCCTGGCGGACGCCTGCGATCCCACGGTTCTCCCATTCCCCACCCCCCACACCCCACCCCCGGTTTTTTTTCCCCAAACTCCGGTGTCTCATTCCACGGAGGATGAAATGCGACACCGAATGATTCTGATGGCTGTGACACTGGTTGTTCTCGGACTCTCTTCCGGTCAATTGTTTGCGAAGGGGAGCCCCTCGGGCTTTTCCGTCGAGGTTCTCGTCGATGACGCAGCCCGAATGGAGTACCACCACAACGGCTCTGTCTACATCGAGGCCGTCCGCGGAGCGAGCTACAGCCTGCGGCTGACCAATCCGACTCCGTATCGCGTCGCCGTGGCCCTGTCCGTCGACGGGCTGAACACGATCGACGCGAAACACACCGACGCCCGAAAGGCCTCGAAGTGGGTGCTGGAGCCGTATGGGTCGACCGTGATCTCCGGCTGGCAGGTGAGCGACAGCGCCGCGCGCAGCTTCTTCTTCACCGGCGAGAGCCACTCCTACGGTGCCTCGCTGGGCCAGACGCAGAACCTTGGCGTGATCGAAGCCGTCTATTTCCGCGAGCGCCGTCACGAGGTGGAGATGGATCGCCCGTCGTCTGGCTTTAGCGAGGGTCGAGCCGCCGGCTCGGCAAGCGGACAGCCGATGCAGCCCGCCCCGCCGCCCGCGCCGTCCGCGAAGGCCCGTAAAGACTCGGCCGACGATTACGCGGCGACGGGAATGGGCGAGAAGGAGCGGCACGAGATCGAGATGGTGGACATGGACCTGGAGCCGAGTCCGGTAGCCTCCGTCCGCATCCGCTATGAGTTCCACCCGCAACTGGTGAAGCTGGGGATTCTGCCGGAACACATTTCCACGCTCGAACGCCGCGAGCACGCCAGCGGCTTCAGCGCGTTTTGTCCGGAGCGTTAGGTAGACTTGCAGGATGAAAACGATCAACGACCTGTTCGACGCTGTGCGTTCCGGCAACGTCGAACAGGTCCGCGAGATTCTGGAACGGAACCCGGAATCCGCGACTGCGCGCGATTCGGAAGGCGCGACCCCTCTTCACTACGCGGCCGAGATTGGCCATGACGCGATCGTGGCTTTGCTCCTCGATGCCGGCGCCGAGATCAATGCCCGTGATGCGCGGTTCCATGCAACGCCGGCCGGTTGGGCGATCGAGTATCTCCGGCAGCGCGGCGCTGTCCTCGGCATCGAGATCGAGGACGCCGCGTTTGCCATCGCCCGCGGCGACGCGGATCTGGTCAAGCGATATTTGACAAGGTTCCCAGCTCTCGTCGAGACAGTTGATGCCCGAGGCACGCCGCTGAAAAAGCTCGCGCAGGAGTCGGGGAACCAGGAGATCGCAAGGCTGTTCGCGTAGGACGCAAGGATGACCCGCTTGTCCCCCACCGAACGCCTCAATGGTGCTTGATCACCGTATGGTTGTCCACGACCTCCACGAGCTGCATCATGCCGCGATCTTCGTGGCCGAGGATGTGGCAATGCAGGACGAACTTGCCTGGGAAATCGACAAAACGGCTGCGGATCTTCACGTGTCCCGGTACCTGCCCCGGCCCGGGAGGCGTCAGGGCCGCGGGAATCGAGATCACGTCGCCCCATACCCACGGCTGCGGCATCTTTTTTGGCTCGGTCATCGTAGCAGGATCGAAGACTTCCGTGATCTGGAACGGGTTGATGTGGATATGGAACGGATGCGAGACTCCGCCCTGTGACGTGTTCTCCAGCGTCCACTCCTCGGCGGTGCCGAGCAGCATGACCTGATCGATCTTCCCCTCCTCGAACTGCTTACCGTCGATGAAAAACTGCGGCGGGTCGACCCTGGTCCCACCGCCTGGGCCGCTGCCCTTGCTCATGCTGAACGTCAGCGTGCGGTGCCGTCCGTGGATCTCGTTTTCTGTGATGTCGGCCAGGTCCTGCGGCAGTTTCGGATACTGCGCCTCGGTCGGCAGACTGGTGTTCTCGTTCGTCGGATCACCTTTGACGATGACTTTCAACACGAGATTCATGTTGATGTCCTCGAATGGGCCTGAGATCGTTTGAGGCCAGAAAACCAGATATGCCGTTCCGTCGTTGGCTGGCGCCTTGACGAGAAAATCGGCGCGATTGCCGGGAGCGAGATGGAAGGTCTTTGGATTCGGCGTCGCGTTCGGCGCCGTCGCCGACGGCGGCCATTGCGCGCGGAGCACGTAGTTCTTCCAATCGAACTGCACCCCGTCCTGCGCGGTCTGATTCAACGCCGGCACGCTCCCCTCGGCGGACGGCGGCGGGACGCCTTTCACCAGCAGCTTCGGGTCCTTCCGAAGGCGGTCCAGAACGTCCTGGCTGATGAAGAGGTACTGGTCGATGCCGTGCGCTTTCATGGCGGCGTCAGCGATGCGCCACCACTGCACCTCGCCTCGTTTCATACGAACGGTCGGGACGACCTGCCCGTTGACCTGAAGCAGCGCGTCCGGCGTGGAATTCACGAGGTTGGGCTGTTCGGAGAAGAGCTGGAAGATCATCACCTGCTCTTTGATCCTGGGCTTGGCCACTGTGCCGCCACCCAGCGCCAGCAGCTTGTCATCGTAGTCGCCGGTGATGATGAAGAGCCCGGCCATGCCGTTGAGAATCTGCATGGTCGTGGAGCCGTGCTGGTGGCAGTGATACCAATGCGTTCCGGGCGACTGCCCCATCACCGGGAACACGCCGGGCCGTCCGCTGGCAATCGGAAGCTCAAAGTTGTGGACATAAAAGCCCGGCCAGTACTGCGGCCATTCGCCCGCGGCGATATCCCTGCGGTTCGCGTCGATCGCGGCACCGATCTGTTCGGTGAGCTGGGTGTTGCCCGACCTCTTCGCACCTTCGAGCATCGACTCCCACGTCGCAGCCACCATTCTCCGCAGAAAATTGGTGCTCTCGGTCGACCACTTGAGTCGAGGCACATACCCATTCTCATGCGCCTTCTCAAACGCCTTTTCAAACGACTTCTCGATCACCTTCTTACTTGTTGCGATAGCGCTGGCCACGCTCATCTTCGGATTGGGAAGGACGCCGATCAGGACGTTGTCGCCGAAAGTACCCGGTGTCACGTGGGTACCGTGAAAGTGAAGGTTTGTCGTGTTCGAGGCGTGGAAGCAGTTCGGGAAAACCTCGTTCGCTCCCGGATAGCGCTTCCCGCCGACGACGACGAATGAGGTATCACATTGGTCTTTGACGCTCGTCACCGAGGTCTGGGGGAACTTCTGCGGATCGATGCGGTTGAGGAAGATGAGCTGCACGGTCTCGCCGACGCGCGCGCGAAGGGTTGGCCCTGGGTACGCCCGGCCGGCTGCTGTCACTCTATTCGTCAGATCGAAGCCCTGATACCCGTGATAGGCGCGAAGCGGATGTTCGCGGCATTTGTAGGCAGGGGCGTCGTTTTCGCCCGTGTATTCGATAACCTTCCGGAGTTCGTACTGCGTGTCGATGATGCCGCGGAGAAAGCCATCGACGCTCTTGATCTCGCCGACGGGGAGGAGATCCTCGTTGAACGGTGCCGGACAGGACGCGCCGTTCTGTGCCCAAGCCACGCCGGGGAAGAGCGGAGAGAGCACAACACCGCCGGCTGCGGCGAGGGCGAGGCCGAGAAACTCGCGCCGGTCGGGGTGTTCGATCAGGTCGAATTCGTCGTCGGACAAATCGATGGCTGTCATGGCAATCCTTTCTTTTACTTAGTGACTGTGATCGTGCCGGTCTCGTCCTTGTGGCAGGCGCATCGATAGGGATAGATGCCTTCATTCGGGACGTTGACCTGCATCGAGGATGCTTGGGGCGTGACCGGATCTCCCCAGTCGCCGGCGACACCCTTCTCTGGGTACATCTGATGCGTAGTTTGATGGTCGGCATTGAACCAGAAGACGGCGTCACCGGCCTTCGCTTCGAGATTGGCAGGATCGAATCCGTATGGCGGCGTCTCGCACTGAACCGTAATCTGAAAAGGCATAGGGACCTCCCAGGTGATCTTCTTGTGGATGTGAGGATAGCTGAAGCGCCGCAATAATGACGCAAAGTATATCGAAGATCAAGAAATCAATTTGTAGGTGTGGAAGGGAGGTGGTTGCTCTGAACTGTCAAGCCGGTCTTTCGACAGAATTTGGAAAGTTCGAATGAGCGTCAGCTCGATGAGCCCGCTTACTCGCTGGTCAATTGGTCCGCGTAAGTGGCGGCCTCCTGAAAGGCCGCCACTTGACGGGCTGAACGCGAATTACGGTTTCGGCGCCGCCGCAGCCTTGGCGAAGTCGCCGGCTTTCACGATCGAGATCTTCGACGGATCGATCCACTTGTGAACCGCGGCGTTCACCTGTTCTGGGGTGAGATCCGAGATCTTCTTGTCCATCGCGGCGTCCCAGGCCAGCGTTCGATTTGCGAAGAGCTCCGTCGCCAGTGTTCGCGAGAGGCCGGCATCCTGGGCGCGCTGCAGCTTGCGGTTTTCCAACAACCCCTTCTTCGCTTCCGCGATCTCCGCGGCGGTGAAGCCTTCCTTCACCGCCTTGTCCACCTCTTCCTTGAACGCTGTCTCCAGTTTCGCGGCGTTCTGCGGCGCGTAGATGGCAAAGGTCGTGAAGCTGCCGCTCTTGTCGAACGGGCCGGCCTGGATGTTCGATCCCACGCCGTAGCTCAAACCTTCCTTCTGACGGATGCGATTGCCGAGCCGCGAATAGAGCGTTCCGCCGCCGAGGATGTAATTGCCGAGGATGAGGGCGGGATAGTCGGGATCGTCATCGCGAAGGACGAGGTTCTGCCCGGCCACGAAGACGGCGTTGGCCTTATCCGGTGTCTCCAGCGACTGATTGGTGGCAGGCGTGTCGTTGTAGAGGCGCGGGACACGCACGAACGGCGTGCCGCTCTTCCACGAGCCGACGAGGTCCGTCAGTTGCGCGATCACCTGCTTCGGATCGAAGTCGCCTACCAGCGCGATCTCGGCGTTGGAGGCTCCATAGAACGTCGTATAGAAACTCTTCACGTCGTCGATCGTGAGCGCGTTGAGATCGGCGATGTCCTCCTCGGCAGTGGATACGTAGCGAATGTCACCCTTGGGATAGGGGTTCATGTGCCTCTGGAAGGCTGTGAAGCCGACCGATTGCGGATCGCTGCGCTGCTGTTCGGCCTGGGCCAGCTCCTCCTGTTTCCATTGGCTGAATTCCGGCGGAGGGAAGATCGGGTCGCGGAGAACCTCGCCGATCAGAGCCAGCACCGCCGGAAGATTCTCGCGTGTCGTCTCCACCGAGATGTTGGCTTGGGCACCGCCGGATACGTTCACGCGTGCCTTCAGGCGGTCGATCTCGTCCTTGATCTGTTGCCGCGTGTGTTTGCTCGTGCCGCGCATGAGCATGTCGGCTGCCGCTACGCCGGCGGTCGAGCGATTCATGAGGCTCTTCTCGTCGCCGAAGTGCAGCGTGGCCACCACGTTCACCGTCGAGCCTCGGGTCTTCTTCGGCAGCAAGGCCACCTTCAGACCGCCGGGCAAGGTCGTCCTGGTCGTGCGCGATTCGATGTTGGACGGTGATGGATCGAATGCTTCACCGGCGGCGATGGCCGCATCCCCCTTGTAGGTCTTGACCATCTCCGCCACATCCGGCGAAGGCGGGACCTCCGCGCGAGCCGGCGCTTTGTCCGGGATGAACTCGCCGACGGTCCGGTTCGACGGCAGGAAGTAGGCGTTGGCCACGCGCTGCACGTCTGTCGGTGTGACCTTGCGAATGCGATCGCGGTTGAGGAAGAAGAGCCGCCAGTCTCCCGCGGCGATCGACTCGCTCATGGCCAGCCCGACGCGGTCGGCGGCGTTGAGGGTGAGGTCGATGTTCTTGAGTAGGCCGGTGCGCGCGCGATCGACTTCCTCCTTCGTCGGCGGTGTGGCTTTCAGGTCATCGATGGTCTGCAAGAAGATCTTCTTTGCATCCTCCAGCGACTGCTCCTGCCGCACCTCGGCCTGGAGGATGACGAAGCCGGGATCGTGCAGCCCAGGGAGGAAGCTCGATACTGAGGTGGCCTTCTTCGTCTCCACCAGCGCCTTGTAGAGCCGGCCGGATGGTGTGTCCGTCAGAAGCCTGTCGAGAACCTCCACCGCGGCCGAATCAGGATGCGACTCCGCGGGAATGTGATAGGCGACGGCGAGCGCCTGGACGTCGCCGACGCGCCGCAGCGTGACCGAACGTTCGCCGTCCTGTGCCGGCTCGGCGGTGTACGGCTCCTCGAGCTTCCGCGTCGGGCGGGGAATGGACCCGTAGATCTTCTCGACCTCGGCCAGCGTCTTTGCTTCGTCGAACTTTCCGGCCACCAGCAGGACGACGTTGTCCGGCTGGTAGTACTTGCGCCAGAATGCCTGCAGGCGCTCGATGGGAACACGCTCGATGTCCGCACGCGAGCCGATGGTTGAGTGTCCGTAGTTGTGCCATAGATAGGCCGTGGAGAGAACTCGCTCCCCGAGGACGTTCTCCGGATCGTTCTCGCCCATCTCGAACTCGTTCCGCACGACCGTCATCTCGGAGTCGAGGTCCTTGCGGGCGATGAAGGAGTGGATCATCCGATCCGCTTCCAGCTCCAGAGCGAACCGAACATTCTCGGCAGTGGCCGGAAGGATCTCGAAGTAGTTCGTCCGGTCGTACCAGGTGGAGGCGTTGTAGTTGGCGCCGTGCTCCTTGAGCGCCTGGGGGATGTTCTTGTGGTCCGGCGTCCCCTTGAACATCATGTGCTCGAGGAGATGGGCCATGCCGGTCTCGCCGTAGCTCTCGTGGCGCGAGCCGACGAGGTAGGTGAGGTTGATGACCACCGTCGGTTTGGTCTGATCCGGGAAGAGGAGGACGCGCAAGCCGTTGGGCAGGTCGTACTCCGTAATCCCCTCGACGGATGTGACCTTCTCCGCCGCCGCCTTCGCTGTCGTCGTCGTTTTCTTCGCGGTCGCCGTTTCTTTCTTCGCGGTCGCCGGCGCGGCGAAGGTTGTCGTCGCGAATGCGACGAGGAACAGGCACCCCATCCACTGCTTTCTCATGGTTTCCCCCTGCTGCCGTTGTTTTCGGGAGGCATTCTGCAACGGGAGGGGGATGGATGCCACGAGGAAGTTGTGACGAATTTGGGGGAGGGGGGATAGGGACGCGTCGGTAGAGCACGAACGCTGTCATCCTGAGCCTGCCGCAGCCGCGCCCCGAATGATGACACTTGCTCAGATCAAACGTCGCGGCGGAGGACGGCGAAGGACCCCCTCCCTACGTGACGGGAGGTGGGTGGTGCGCGCTGAGTCAGCGTCTGCTCGCCACGCGCCAGATGAGAGAACTGGGAGGTTTGAAATGAGCACCTTGAGTCTGCGTTTGCCGCAGTCCCTTCATCGAAAGCTTGGCGAAGTCGCAGAGCGAGAGGGCATCTCGATCAACCAACTGATCAATTCGGCCGTTGCCGAGAAGATGTCGGCACTGATGACCGAAGAATACCTGCAAGCGCGGGCTGCACGGGGGACGCGCCGCAAGTTTGCCGCTGCGCTCGGAAAGGTTGCTGATGTTGAGCCTCGGATCGGCTGCTCGAGAGGAATACGAGGAAGACCCGGAGGAAGGCGGGAGCGTCCTGACCGTGAATACCGAGGAGAGTTACCGTGGGACGCTTCCCTGCCGATGCGGAAACAGCGCCGTTTACGTCACTGACGCGGGTGTCTGCACCCGTCGGTCTGTTCAGATGGTCTGAATTCGGAAACTGCGACCGTCATAACTGGTCCCTCGAACCCAAGAACTCGTCCGTCGAACGAGAAAACTGGTTCCCTTGAACGAGAAGACTCGTTCGGGATAACCAGAAAACTCGTTCCGAGGAGCGAGAAACTCGTTCGGGGAACGAGAAGACTCGTTCGGGAAACCGGAAAACTCGTTCCCGGAACCAGAAATCTGGTCCCTCGCCACCAGAAACCTGGTTCCTTCGAACCAGAACCCTCGTCTCCCCACACCAGAAACCTTGTTCCCCAGACAGAACGACGCGTGTGGATGGCAGACCGGCGACTCCGCCGTACCCTTTCCGCAGGATGACAGGCGATATGAGCCCGGCGCGAGCGCGCGCATAATCGACGTCATGTCGCCGCAACTCGTTTTCCTTTCACTCTTCCTGGGGCTGATCTCCGGACCACAGAGCGTGGAGCTGCAAGTGGGCCCGGCCATCAAGTCGGTTCGCATCCTGCTTGACGGACGTCAGGTCGCCGAGATGAAACAGGCGCCGTGGCAGGCGACCGTCGACTTCGGTCCGTCGATCGTTCCCGGTGACCTGGTGGCCATCGGCTATGACGGACGCGGACAGGAGATGGCGCGTGCGGAGCAGGCGGTGAATCTTCCGCGGCCGCTGGCTGAGTTTGTGATCGCGCTGAAGAGCGACGGCAAGGGGATGCAGGTATCGGCCGAGTTGCGGTGGGAACATCTTCTCGGCGCCAAGCCGGTCCGCTCGTCTCTCACCGTCGATGGAAAGTCGATCCCGCTCGACCAGACGTTCCATGGCCGCCTGCCGCGGCTCAGCATGGACCGCCCTCACCTGATCGCCGCTGAGATGCGGTTTGCCGGCGGCATCGTCTCGCGCCGCGAGCTCGTCGTCGGAGGTGCGGTCGGCTATGTGGCGGATTCAGAACTGACGCCGGTCGGCGTCAGACAGTGGACATCCGCGCCGCCGGCAACTCTCGGCGATTGCTTCGCCAGCGCCGGCTCGCCCGTGCGCGCGTCCGCCATCGAGAACAGCCCGGCGCTGGTGATCTTCATCCTCGATCCTGATCCCACCGAAGCGATCAGGATGCTCAACCCGAGGACGAGCCCGGGAGCGATTGGCCTTGGACCATTTGACGCGCAGCATGATGCCTCGCTTGATTCAGGCACGTGGATGCGCGTTTTATGGCCAGTCGGAGAGCCGTTCAAGTCAACGAGTAACGCGCCTGCTCTCCTGTTCCCGCCCTCGACGGACGTCGCGGCGGGTGACGCAGGTCTTGTGTGGCTTCTCTCACGCTCGTACGGCGACAATCGTGTCAAAGACGACACTCCGCGCCGAGCCGCGGACGCCGTCGGCGTTGCCGGCCTGAACGCGATCACCGGCTCGCACCGGCGCGCGGTGGTGCTGGTGCTCAGCCCGTTCAAGGACACCAGCACGCACAGCGGCGCGTCTATTCGGACCTATCTCGCGTCGATCGGCGTGCCGCTCTTCGTCTGGTCGCCTGCCGGACCGCGTCCGGAGCTGGAAGAAGAGTGGGGCCACATTCAAGACGTCTCATCGCTGCCGAAGTTGAGGGTCGCGGCCGGCCTGTTGCGGGCCGAGCTTTCCACACAGCGCGTGGCATGGGTGGCCGCGCGGCCGGTGAATGCGTTCAGGATTGAGTCGACGGGCAGGTGCGGGATCGTGCCGCTTGCGCGTGCCGCTCCTTAGGGCCAGGGCCGATCCCGCCTCCGATTCCATCTCATGATCGAGGCGCAGCTCGGGGAACGCGGAGCGTCTAGCCCGTCAGTTCAGTGACTCACCGCCCGCGCCCGCGCGATGTGGAACACCCACACTCCTCCGCTGGTGCCACCGGCGTAGAGGGTATTGCCGCCTGGGGCGACAACCAGGACGCCGATGTGTAGTTGTCCCAGTCCCGTCTGCATCGGGTACCAGCTCTTCCCTCCATCCAGGCTGCGGTCCATCGCGTCGCTGCTGTAGTTGTAGATCCGTCCGGGACCGGTTGAGTCGAACGCGAGAAAGATGGCTTGTCTGCCGTCAGCAACGGCGAAGGGAAGCCAGTTCGCGCCGCCGTCGGTCGATTCGTATCCCGATGAATTTGCCCAGGTGAGGAGATGTCTGGAGTCGAAGGGATCGATGGTGAGACCGGCCGGGTTGACTCCGGTGAGCCCGCCGCCGGCTGCGCTCCAGCTCGTGCCTCCGTCGGTACTCTTGAACAGCCCGGATCCGCCTCCGGTGTAGAGCGTAGAGGTGTTGTTTGGGTCGATCGCCAGGAACGAAAAGGAGCCGGTAGGTAAACCGGTATTGCTCTTCACCCACGGGTCGCTGCCCACCCTCTTGTACACAACGTTGCCGATGATGGTGTAGACCGTTCCCTGAACATGCGGGTCAGCGGCGATGAATTGCGCGGCGCCTGAAGGGAGCCCGGTCGCGAAGTCCTGCGAGGTTGCCCCGCCGTCGAGGCTTCGGCGGAGTTGTCCGAGAGTGATGAAGTAGACCGTCTGCGAATTCTGGGAATCGACGGCAAGTCCTTGCGTCAGGGTTGAGGTCAGCGATGCCCAGGTCTCACCGAGATCCGTGCTCTTGAACGCGCCCGCGGACCCGGAGGCGTAGACGATCGATGCGTTTCGCGGATCGACTGCGATGGCTTGCGTGTAGAAGGCGGTCAGGCCGGAGCTGGCGGTGAAGTTCACTCCGCCGTCGGAGCTTCTGGATGTAATGGAATTCGCGGTGAGGAGAATGTTGGCAGGGTTGACCGGGTCGATGGCAAGGGAGTTGATGGTGCTGCCGTTGAATGCGATCGGGCCGGTCCAGCTCGTCCCTCCGTTCGTCGACTTGAAGAGGCCTGAGTTGAGCCCGGCCACGATGGTGGAGGGCGAGCCCGGGCTGATCGAAAGCGAGTAGGTGAACTGGGATGCCGGCAGGCCATTGGTCAGAGGTATCCAGGAGTTGCCTCCGTCGGTGGTCTTGAAGAGCCCCGTCGTTCCGCCTGCATAAAGAGTCGAGCCATTCGACGGGTCGATGATCATCGAGAAGGTGACCGTCGCGGTCAGGCCGCTGTTCGCCGCCGTCCAGTGCGCTCCGCCGTCGATCGACTTGTACACGCCGGCGCTGGTCTGGAAGGACGCATAGACGGTGTCGGGCGTTTGCGGGTCGACTGCCAGGGCGCTGATCGCGGACGGGAACGAAGGGAGGCCGGTCCCGACGTTGCCGAAGGTGACCCCGCCGTCCGAGGAGCGGATCGGCCCACCAGAGGAGTCGCTGTAGACGATATCGGCGTTCGTCCGGCTGACGGCCACCGCGTACGACCCGAAGGAACCTGAAACCTTGAACCAGGTCACACCGCGGTCGGTACTCTCGTAGAGCGCGTAGACCGAGGATGCGAAGACCTTCTGCGGATCGCTGGCCGCCACCGCGACGTCGATGAACGGTGTCCCGACCAGTTCCGGGGCAGCGGTCCAATGCTGGCCGCCGTCGACGCTCCGGAAGATCCCGTTGGGGCTTGCCGCGTACGCGATGGACGGATTCACTGGATCGAAGGCGAGCTTGCTGACGGCGCCGCCGTAGGGCCCCTTGATGGTCCAGAAGTTGTCTCCGGCGATGACGGGAAGAGCGAACAGCATGAGGAGAATGACGAGGGAACGAGGGGATTTAGACGGGGGCATGGGCGAGGAGTCTACTGCGGCGCAGCCGGGGGCGAGGACGGCGTTCTATCCAGTTGTCAGGGATGGACCTGGGGAGGTCGGTGGATGTGAGAACAATGTTGAATTTGCAATGTTGGATGTTGAATGTTGAATGACCGAGGCGAACGATTGAAGGGTGTCCATTCCACATTGAACATTCAACACCGAACATTCACAATTCGTCTCTCCCGGCCCTGGCGCACTCCAGAAAGCACTTTGCGCTACCATGCCTCCGATGTCCGAGGCCCCTCTTCCGATGCGCGAGCATGCGCTCGACAACCTCCGCTTCATCCGCGAGGCCATGGAGAGGGCCGGATCGTTTACGTCGATTCCGGGGTGGGGCGGGATGGGCGTGGGAGTGACGGCGATCGCGGCGGCGGTGGTGGCGCAGCAGTTCCTGGGGCGCTCGCTGCGCATGTGGCTGGCCACGTGGCTGGCCGAGGCGGTCGTCGCGGCGGCGATCGGGTTCGGCGCGATGGCCATCAAGGCGCGGCGCTCGGAAGAAGCATTCATGTCGGGAGCGTCACGGCGGTTCTTCATCAGCTACTTCGCGCCGCTCGTGGCCGGGGCGGTATTGACCCTGGCCCTCGTCCGCGTGGAGAGCTACGCGGCCATCCCGGCGACGTGGCTGCTGCTCTACGGGACGGCCTTCGTCAGCAGCGGCGCGTTCTCGATCCGCGTGATTCCGGTGATGGGCATTGCCTTCATGCTCCTCGGCGCCGCCGCGGCCTTCCTGCCGCTCGGCGCCTCGAACATCCTCCTCGGCGCCGGCTTCGGCGGCCTGCACATCCTCTTCGGATTCATCATCGCAAGGAGCTACGGTGGCTAAATCAGCGGCAGCAAAGAAGAGCAACGAAGCATCGAAGGTCAGCCGGGTCATCGAGACGAAGATCCCGGATCTCGACCGCATCATCCACGAGAAGACGCGCCTGGCCATGGTCAGCGCCCTGGCCGTCAACCCAACGCTGACATTCAACGAGCTGAAAGCGATCCTGAAGACGACCGATGGCAACGTGAGCGTCCACGCCCGCAAGCTCGAGGAGGCGACGTACATCTCCTGCAGGAAGTCGTTCGCCGGCCGCGTCCCGCGGACTGAGTATTCACTCACCGCTGCCGGACGGCGGGCGCTGGAGAGGTATCTGAATCACATGGAGGCCTTGATCAAGGTGGCGCGGGGGTAGCTTCAACGCCTCGCCGAATTCACCTGATAACCTTCCCCTCGTGCCCGAGAAGATCCGCCGTTACTCGCTCAAGAAGCCGGCGAGACCCCAGAAACAATACCGCGTCCGCTACGAAGACGAGCTCAATCAGGAGCAGCTCGACGTGGTCATGGCCGGCGAGGGGCCGATGCTCGTCATCGCCGGTGCCGGCAGCGGCAAGACGCGGGCGTTGACCTATCGCGTGTCCCGTCTCATCGAAGACGGTGTCGATCCGTCGGAGATTCTTCTGGTCACGTTCACGAACAAGGCCGCGCGCGAGATGCTGAGCCGCGTCGAGCAGCTCGTCACGATCGATACCCGCCGCATCTGGGGAGGCACGTTTCACTCCATCGGCAACCGCCTCCTCCGCCAGCACGCTGCCACGATCGGGTACCGCTCCAGCTTCACGATCCTCGACGCCGAGGATGCGAAGGAGATGATGGAATCGGCCATCTCCTCTCTCGGAATCAAGACCCTGGAGAAGCGCTTCCCCAAGGGCGACGTCCTCATCGACATCTACTCGTACCTGATCAACACGCGCACGCCGCTGGAGATCCACCTCGAGCAGAACTACCCGCACTTCGGCATCTACCGGGACGAGATGATCAACGTGTTCCGCCGCTACAAGGAGCGGAAGCGCGAAGCGAATGCGATGGATTTCGACGATCTGCTCGTGAACTGGAAGCTGCTGCTCGATGATTACCCGGATGTCGGCGCGGCGTTGCAGCGCCGCTATCGATATATCCTCGTCGACGAGTATCAGGACACGAACAAACTGCAGGCCGAGGTCGTCGACGCCATGGCCGCGGTACGGCGCAACCTCATGGTCGTCGGCGACGACGCGCAATCGATCTACTCGTTTCGCGGCGCATCGTTCGAAAACATCATCACTTTTCCGCTCCGATTTCCCGAGGCGAAGATCTACAAGCTGGAGACTAACTACCGGTCGACGCGTCAGATCCTGACCCTCGCCAATGCCTCGATCGCGCAGAATCGGTTTCAGTTCCGCAAGGAGTTGCATGCGGTGCGAGGAGACGGACCCGATCCGGCGGTGGTCGGTGTCGACGACGTCTTCGAGCAGGCCTCGTTCATCGCCCAGCGCATCCTCGAGCTGCGCGACGAGGGCGAGCACCTCGGCGACATCGCCGTTCTCTATCGCTCGCACTACCAGTCACTCGAACTGCAGATGGAGCTGTCCCGCCGCCTCATCCCGTACGAGATCCGTTCCGGCGTCCGCTTCTTCGAGCAGGCCCACATCAAAGACGTGATCGCCTATCTGAAGATCGTCACGAACTCACGCGATGAATTGTCGTGGAAGCGGGTGATGAAGCTGTATCCGAAGGTTGGCGAGAAGACGGCCGCCGAGGTGTGGGCGAGGATCGGGACTGCGGCCGATCCACTGGATGTGTTCCTTCGGGGGTCGGGAGTCGGGAGTCGGGGGTCGGAGAAAGCAACAGGGGACCCCCGCAAAGCTACCTCCGCGAGCCTTCGAAATCTTCGCGAGGTCCTCGGCGTCATCAGCAGCGAGTCGATGCAGCACAACCCATCCGAATCGATCCGCCTCGTCGTCGAGCGCGGCTATGCGGACTACGCCCGCTCCAAGTTCGCCAACGCGCAGGCGCGGCTCGACGATCTCGAACAGCTCTCGCAATACGCGCTCCGCTACGACGATACGAACGCCTTCCTCGACGAGGTGGCCCTGGCCAATCCGATCGCCGGCGAAGACATCGCCGTCGTCGGTCCCGAGGATGAAAAGATCGTCCTGTCGTCGGTACATCAGGCCAAAGGTCTGGAGTGGCGCGTCGTCTTCGTCATCTGGCTGGCCGACGGCCGCTTCCCCTCTCAGCGCGCCCTGCGCGTCCCTGGCGGCATCGTCCGCGTGAAGCCGAAGGAACTGCACGAAGCGTTCGAGTTGACCGAGGCGTTGGTGCGCGGGACGACCGAGCTGGCCATCGAAGAGATGCCCGCCGAGATCGTCGACGACGCGGCGCCGTCCGAGCACGAGATCGTGATCCCCGGCGAGGAAGAGGAGCGACGCCTCTTCTACGTCGCCGTCACACGCGCCAAGCAGGAGCTCTACCTCGTCTTCCCGGTCATGGCCCGCGACCGCGGCGGCCTGGACGTCCTCATGGAGCCGTCGCGCTTCATCCGCGAGCTGCCGGGGGATTCATATGAGAAGTGGGTGATCGGAAGCGAGTGACGCTCCCCGATTATTCAACCGTCACTCTAGGCACGTCTGTATAGGCCTCTCCGGTCACGCGCACAGGCACGATGATGGTCGTCCGCTTTGAGCGAATTTCCATCGTGTACGTGCCTGCCGGAACGTTCTGCAGATAGAACCTGCCGTCGGCGTCCGTCAATGCGGGAGCAGAGCGGGCGTTGCCGGCCTGCAGTGTCACAGCGACGCCTGGATATGGCTGTCCGGTGTCGCTGCGTATGATCTGCCCGCGCACGGTCGCCTGGACGGCAACGGCGGCAAGCAGCAGAACAACGATTGTGGATGCGATGCGTCGAGTCATGGCTAACCTCCTGTTGATGGCGACGGGCCGGCCTCGACCACCGCGGCCGGCACCTTCTGGAACACGATCGGTTCGTCGTAGATGATGTTTCCGTCCATATCCGAATGGTGCTTGTAGTGCGGCGCACCAAATGGCAGTTCGCCGGTAAGGTAAAGGGTCTGTCCTTCGTAGCCGGCGGATTGGAGGATGACGTTGGCTTGATCTCCCTCAACCACCGGCACGAGCCAGTCGAAGTTGCGCCCGTCGCGCACTTCGAGATCCGGCGGGTACAACACGCACTTGATGTCGGGAGCAGTCGGTGCGGCACCCGATACGAATTGCATTGTGCCGCGCACGTGGACGAATCGCGCCGTAGGCGGGTAAAGATGCGGTCCCACCACATAGGCGAAGAATGCGGCCACGGCGAAGTAGCCGCCGATCGCACCACCGAGCTCCATCGGAATCCCGGCGATCGTCGCCTTGATCGTTGTGGTCGACAGCACCGTCGATTTCAACCATGGCGATTTCAAGACCCCAAAAAGCACGACAGCCGGAATCATCGGGACAAGCACGAGGATCGCGTAAATGAGAAGCTTTTCCAGCATGGATCACCTCTTATTGTCGAGTAGTGACACGAAAGGGCCGAGCGTTTCATCAAGGTCGCGCCTCATCCGCGAGTTGCCGGAGGACTCGTACGAGAAGCCGGTGATCGGGAGTGAGTGACGATCCCGATTGAGATTGGACCCTGCCGGGGTTATGATTCCCGGCGGAGCGGTGACCACGGGTCCAAATTCCGGCTGACTGAGATCTCGTGCCGGGGCGTCAGGACATGCTCTTCGGAGCCTTGAATCCCGTTTTCGGGAGCGCCTATCTCAATTGTCGGCACCGCTCCCTTTTTCTTTTTCGCTTAACCACGATGCGCCCCCTTGTGATCACCGTAGCCTTGCTCATCGCATCGAACGTCTTCATAAATATCCACAGCCTTGGCAACGTGCCCATTTCCGCTGCCAGGGGAATCGGCACCGAGTATCCTGCGCCGCCATGACCCTGACGACCCCCTACGGTGGCGCCCTGACTGACCTTCTCGTCGATCGCGATGAGCTCGCGGGCCTGGCCGCGTACGCGGCGACGCTGCCGTCGATTCAGGTTCCCACGCGGACGCAGTGCGATCTGGAGTTGCTGGCGACGGGAGCGTTCTCGCCGCTCGACCGCTTTCTGGGGCGGGGCGATTACGAGCGCGTTCTGGCCGAGATGCGGCTCGGCGACGGCACGCTCTGGCCGATGCCGATCACCCTTTCTGCCGATGGCGGTGCGTACGTCGCGCTCGATCGCGACGTCGTTCTTCGCAGCGCCAGGAACGAGATCCTGGCTATTGTGACGGTCGAGGAGATCTATGAGTGGGACCGCAACGAGGCGGCGGCTCGCATCGCCGGCACGACGGACCGCAAGCATCCGCTCGTGGCGGAGATGGAGCGGTGGGGGAGGTTCAACATCTCGGGCCGGCTGCGCGTGCTGGCGCTTCCGACGCCGCCTGATTTTCGCGAGTTGCGGCGGACGCCCGCCGAGGTGCGGGCGGCGCTCGAACAGCTTGGGCGGGAGAACGTCGTCGCGTTCCAGACGCGCAATCCCATGCACCGCGCGCACGAGGAGCTGACGAGGCGAGCGATCGATGCCGTCGACGGCTCGCTGCTGCTTCATCCCGTCGTCGGTCTCACCAAACCGGGCGACGTCGATCACTACACGCGCGTCCGCACGTACAAGGCCACCGAGCGTCACTTCCCGCGCGAGCGCGTGCTTCTCTCACTGCTGCCGCTGGCCATGCGCATGGCCGGGCCACGCGAGGCGCTGTGGCACGCCATCATCCGCCGCAACTACGGCGCGAGCCATTTCATCGTCGGCCGCGATCACGCCAGCCCCGGCGTCGATTCCGCGGGGATGCCGTTCTACGGACCGTACGACGCACAGGATCTCGTCGCGAAACATGGAGCCGAGATCGGCGTGCGCATGCTGCCGTTTCACGAGCTCGTCTACCTCGTCGAGGAGGATCGTTACGAGGAGGCGTCGAGCGTTCCCGCGGGCGCATCGACACGCTCGATCTCGGGTACACAGGTGCGCGACGTCTATCTCGCTGCGGGCGTGCCGTTGCCTTCATGGTTTACCAGTCCCGAGGTAGCGGCCATCCTCGGCGAGAGCCATCCGCCGCGGCACCGGCAGGGTGTCTGCGTCTGGTTTACCGGCCTCTCCGGTGCGGGCAAGTCGACGACGGCGGAGCTCCTCGTCGCGCTATTGATCGAGCACGGCCGGCAATCGACGCTGCTCGACGGCGACGTCGTCCGTACGCATCTCTCCAAAGGCCTCGGCTTCTCGAAAGAGGACCGCGACGCGAACATCCTGCGCATCGGGTTCGTCGCCTCCGAGGTCGTGCGGCACGGCGGCATTGCGGTGTGCGCGGCGGTCAGTCCCTATCGAGCGGCGCGGGACAGCGTCCGCGAGATGGTCGGAGCCGGACGCTTCATCGAAGTCCATGTCGCCACGCCGCTCGATGTCTGTGAGTCGCGCGATGTGAAAGGGATGTACGCCCAGGCGCGGCGTGGCGTGATCAAGAACTTCACCGGCATCGACGATCCCTACGAGGCACCCGAGGCGCCGGAGATCGTGCTGGATGCCACGAGCGTGAGCGCCGAGGAGAATGCGCGGCGCATCGTCGACGTGCTGCGGGAGCGCGGCTTCGTACCGGAGTAGCAACTCACGTGAACGCGAACGTGCGCATCGACAAATTGCCGTAGTGGAAACCTTCGTAGATCGTCGCCAGCTTGTCGGTCTCGCGCGCGGCGCCGAGGGTGATGAAGACAGGCTCGAAGTGCTCCGGCGTCGGTACGGCGAGGCTTGCGTGCGGCCCGAGGTCGCGGTAGCGCATCAGCGTGGCGAAGTCGCGCGCGGCGAGATTAGTGGCGAACCATTCGTCGAACTCATTGGCCCAGTCGTCGACCGGTGCGTCTTTGTCCGCGAGGTGAATGGCGCGCAGATTGTGGACGATACCGCCGCTGCCGATGATTGCGACGCCGCGGTCGCGCAGAGGAGCCAGTGTGCGCCCGATTCGCGTCAACTCGTCAGGGGTTGTCGGATACGGCTGGGCGATCTCGACGATCGGCACGCGCGCATCCGGCAGAAGGATGCGTAGCGGAACCCATAGGCCGTGGTCCCAGCCGCGCCGTTCTTCGAGTGCGGCCCCTCCGAGGAGCGCGGCAATCTCTCGCGCCAGCGTGGGATCGCCGGGGGCTTCGTAGCGGATCCGATAGAGAGCGTCGGAGAAACCGCCGAAATCGTAGATCGTCTCGGGACGCTCGACGGCATTGACGTGGAGGCCGCGGGCTTGCCAATGCGCGGAAACGACAGCGATGGCGCGCGCCCCGGAAAGCGCTGCGCCGTACGCCCCTACGGCGCGTGTGAAGTCATCCTGCTCAATGGCGATCGACGGAGCGCCGTGTGAGATGAAAAGGGCCGGCATCGAAGCGGTCATATCGATATCATCCGCTGAATGCGTGTCCGTTGCCTCATCCCCATCGTCCTCGTTGTTATTGGCAGCCAGAGCGGTGGCATGGCCGCGCCCATCCAGAGGCTGCCGACCGGCGTCGCGCTCGATCCTGTCGCGGAATCCCACCGGGTCGGCAACTTTCCGCTTGCGATGGCAGTGGCGCCGAAAGGGGATCGGATGGCGCTTCTGCTCTGCGGATGGCGCGAGCAGGGAGTGCAGATCGTCGACCGCAAGACGGGCGCGGTGGTGCAGACCCTGCCGCAGGTCGCCGCGTTCCTCGGGCTGGTGTTCGCTCCGGACGGGAAGAGGCTTTACGCCAGCGGCGGAAACGACGACTCGATCTTCGTCTATCGCTTTAATGGCAGCGAAGCCGTGGCCGACGGGAAGATCGATCTGGTCGAGCGGCCAAAGCCGTCGCCGGGAGACAAACCGAAGGACCCGGTGGGGACGCAATACCCGGCCGGTATCGCCATCTCCGGCAACGGCCGTTACCTGTATGTCGCCGAAAACCTCGCCGACACGCTGGCGGTTGTCGAGTTGGCAACGGGCCGGGTCATCCAACGCCTGCGCGCGGGGCGCTACCCATACGCGGTCGTCACCGGGCAGCGTGGTGAAGTCTACGTTTCCGCGTGGGGCGCCAACATCGTGAATGGCTTCCGCCTCGGTGCGGACGGAATGCTCCGCCACAACGCCCGGATCGTGGTTGGGCGCCACCCCTCGGCGATGGTGTTTCGCGGCGCCCGCCTCTACGTGGCCTCGTCGAGCACTGACTCGATCAGCATCGTCGACACGACCACAGCGAAAGTCATCGGGACGCTCGCGGATGCTCCGCCGGCTGGACCACACGAGGGGAGCACGCCGAACGCCCTCGCTCTCTCGCGCGACGGCAGCCGCCTCTTTGTCGCCGAGGCGGACAATAACGCCGTCGGCGTGTTCGACACAGCGTCACGCAAACTGATCGGGCGCGTGCCGGTGGAGTGGTATCCATCGGCGCTTGCCGCAGATGGCAGTGACTTGCTCGTCGTCAGCGCGAAGGGACGAGGCTCGCGCCCGAATCCGAACCGGCCACAGCCCGGGAAAGGGACCCCGCCCACTTCGCCCGACTACACGCTCGGGCAACTCGATGGGTCGCTGCTGTCGTTTCCGGCGAGCATGCCGCGCGCGACACTGGAAGCGCTCACGGGTCGCGTCGTGCGCGCAAACGGCTGGGATTCCAGACGCGGTGCCGGCCGCTATCCGCCGTTCAAGCACGTCGTCTACATCATCAAAGAAAACCGCACCTATGATCAAATCCTCGGCGATATGAAGGAAGGGGACGGTGACCGGTCATTAGTCTTCTTCGGCGAGGACGTTTCGCCGAACCACCATGCGCTGGCAAGGCGGTTCGGCCTCTTCGACCGCTTCTTTGTCAACGCCGAGGTGAGCGCGTCGGGGCACAACTGGTCGACGGCCGCGTACAGCTCGGACTATCTCGAGAAAACGATGCCTTCGGAGTACAGCAAGCGAGGCCGGACGTACGATTACGAGGGGACGAACCGCACGCATCAGGTCGACGACGATGACGATGTGAATGCGCCTGCCAGCGGCTACCTCTGGGATCTGGCTGTGCGAAAGAAGATCTCGCTCCGCAACTACGGCGAGTATGTCGCGAATGGTGAAGAGTTGCGCGACATCGTAGGCAAGCAGTACGTGGGCCTTCGCCGGGCACTGCGCAACACGACCTCGCCTGATTACCCCTCGTTCAACATGGACATCAGCGATCAGACGCGGACCGATGTCTGGCTGCGCGAGTTTCAGAATTACGTCGCGCACGGTTCGCTGCCGGCGCTGGAGATCGTGCGCCTACCCAATGACCACACGAGCGGCGCAGCCCACAAGAAGCCGACTCCAAGGGCGTATATGGCGGACAACGATCTGGCCCTCGGGCGCATCGTCGATGCGATCTCTCATTCGCCGTACTGGAGCGACACGGTCATCGTCGTGGTGGAGGATGACGCGCAGGATGGTCCGGACCATGTCGATTCGCACCGGTCGGTTCTTCTGCTGATCTCCTCCTGGAACCGTGGTGGCGTCATCCATCGCTTCGTCAACACGACCGATGTCCTTGCGACGATGGAGGAGATCCTGGGTCTCGACTCGCTCTCACAATTCGATCATTACGGCCGGCCGGTGCGCGGGATCTTCATGGCGGAGCCGGACCTGACGCCTTACGACGCCATCAACCCGTCGATCGATATGAATGAGAAGAATCCGGAGAGCGCGCAATCGAAGCAGTCCGCGATGCTCGACTTCTCTCGCGCCGACGCTGTCGACGACGACACACTGAATCGCATCCTGTGGAAAACGATCAAAGGCGATGTGCCGTATCCTGGTCCGACGCGGGCGGCGGTGGGTGAGATGATGCGGTGATTCTGCGCATCGGTAGCACAGCGCATCGTAGCGTCGGCGGCTCGCTGGCGACCCCCCAAAAACCGCCGCCGAGCCGCCGGCGCTACGACGTTCGACTACGCAAACCCTTTCGGGCGCTCATCCAACCCGGCCGCGAGGTCGATCATCGCGGCGGTGAAGATCGGATATCCGAGCCGAAGCCGGAGAGGCTTCTTCTGATCCGTTTTGACGGTGACCAGGGTGTCGTCCACGTCGACCACCACGTCGAAGACTTTCGGCAGCAGGACCTCGGAGCGCTTTTTCTCATCGATGATGAGGCGGCGGTTTGTGATGACAAGCGTTCCGGCATCGAGCGGCGCTTTGTGGATGCAGTACTCCTGGAAGCCGAGAGGGATGGCGCATTGCGCGCGCGGCAACGTGTCGCTGGTGACACCGCGAAGGTCGCGGAATTGTGCGGCGGCGAGAGCCTCAGGTTGCAGGTCGCTGTCGGTATAGCCGAGGCCTACGCGTAGGGCCGTGACCTGTTTCTCTTGCGGGTCGCCGAGGCGGTCGTCTGCCAGGAGATGCCAGAAGACGGTGGTGTAGAGATCGTGTTTTACCCCTGCCATGTCGTCCGGCGTCAGGCCGGCGGCGTCGCCGGCTTTGCCGAGGAGCTCAGCGATCACACTCGCCTCGGCGACACCGCGCTTCGCCAACTCGTCGAATCCGATCTCCAGAATCGTTCGGCGTGCGGACGGGCCCCAGATCTCGTACGGGACGGTCAGGGTTTTCCGCTCACCGCGGAGAGCCTCGAAGGCAGCGTCGCCGCGATCGGTGTGGAGGTAGGTCAGCGCCTTCGTATACCAGATGAGCAGTTCGCGGTTGCGCGTCTCGAGTGCTTCGCGCTCGGCGCGCTCGCGTTCCTCCTGATCGCGAATCTGCTTGCGTCTCTGCGCGGTCATGACGATGGGGATGGTGATGCAGATGAGGCCGAGGACGACCTCGACCCATCCCTGTGGCCCTTTCCGAGCCACTACGCCGACACCGAGCAGGATCAGGAGAGCTCCGAACAGCAGGAGAGCGAGAAAACCGTAACCGCGAGGTGTGCCGTCAGGTTTGAGCGATGAGAGAAACGCGGTTTGCGAGATGCTGCGCGCGTGGGGCAGTACGGGCTCGGCGACGCGCGTGGTATCGCCAAAAAAGAAGCCGTCGTGGCGACGGAGGACGAACTCGCCATTCGGACCGGTGTTCAGCGCGATGTCATCGTCGATGGCTTCGAGGCTCTTTCGAGTCGAGACGCCGAAACGAATCGGTCCGAGGGGGAGCGTTTTCTCGATGTAGTACGTCATCGGTAGCTGACTCGATGCCAGAAATGCGCCTGCGCGTTGTCCGGCGGCTTCGCCGCGTTATCGATTGTCGGTGGACGGTTGTCTGGGCTTCACCACGTTGTCAGGAGAAGAGACCGACATGGGTGAGGTCACGACAACTGACAACGCGGCGAAAGCCGCCTACTTCAAAGTGCCCAGATATGCGGCGATATCGCGCGCTTCGTCTGGTTTCACGCCGAGGTTGGGCATTGAATTCGTAGGATCGGACGCCTGAGGGTTCTGGATGTACTGCGTCAAGCTCGCCGGCGAGTTCGAGAGTTTACCGGCGAGGATTGGGCGCGTAGCGACGTGCTCGAGCGACGGACCGATCATCCCTTTCGCCCCTTCGATGCCGGGGATGATGTGACAGGTGGTGCAGCCGTACTGGTCGATGAGTTGCTTGCCGTGATTCGGATCGGCGGGGGGAGGTGCAGTCTCATGGCTCCTGCAGGCGATGACCAGGACTATGGCAATGAGAGGGAGATAAGGCTTCAAGGGCCGTCCTTTCGTGGGTGCAGTTGCGGTCGAATGGAGCGCGAAGTTTACTGTCATCCTGAGGCAGCCGCAGCCGCGGCCCCGACTTTTGGTGCTTGCTCCAATCCGGTCCCGCGGCGGAGGACGCCGAAGGACCCCCAAACTACAAGCCGGAAAGGGAGTGGGATTCACCCGCGTCTGCGACACTCCACCACCCTACCCCGCAAAGTAGGCGGGGGGTCCTTCGGCGTCCTCCGCCGCGACGTTTGATCCGCGCACGTGGCCAAATCAGGGGCGCGGCTGCGGCAGCCTCAGGATGACAGGAGGTCTGGCTGCGCGCGGCTCGTCGATTAGACTCTCGCGCGCATGAGCGCCATCTACGCCCTTGCGGCATTCGCCATGACGCTGGCTGGCGGCGCGTTCGCGTTCCGATACCAGCGCTATCTCCTCTACATCATGGCGTTCTCCTCGGGACTGCTGATCGGCGTGGCCTTTCTCGATCTCATCCCCGAGGTTTCCGCGCTGGCGCTGGTCCACGCGATCGACATCCGCGGGCTGATGATGACGGTCATCTGTGGGTTCCTGGCCATCTTCCTTCTGGAGAAACTGACGATCATTCACGGCGAGAAACAGCACGATGCGCCGGGCCACCAACACAACGTCGGCCTGGTCGGAGCGATCGGCCTGTCGTTTCACAGTTTCCTCGACGGGCTGGCGATCGGCGTCGGTTTTAAGGCAGGGACGCAGGTCGGTCTCGTCGTGCTGCTGGCCGTCGTCGCCCACGATTTCGCCGACGGTCTCAATACCGTGACGTTCATGCTGGCCACGCGCAACAGCCGATGGCGCACCGGCGCGCTTCTCGGCATCGATGCGATCGCGCCTGTCCTCGGCGCGCTCTGCGCGGGATGGATGAACATCGCCCCGCGGCTCCTCGCGTATCAGCTCTCGTTCTTCGCCGGCTTTCTCCTCTACCTTGGCGCGAGCGATCTGTTGCCGCAGGTACACGCGCGAACGCGCGGCGCGCTCATCGCCGCGACCATCGCCGGCGTGGCCGTCGCGGGGTTGGTTGTGTACGCCCTGCAATCAAGCTCGTGAAACGAGTGGCCGCGCTCGTAGCGCCGGCGGCTCGCCGGCTGGACCGCCGCCGGCTCGGCGGCGAGCGCACACCGCCAGCGAGCCGCTGGCGGTGTCCAGCCGCCGGGCCGGCGGCGCTACGATGCTACCGCGTCACTTCGCATCCGGGAACGTCACCACCTTGTTCTCGATCGGCTTGAGCGTCTTGAGATAGTCGTAGATTGCGCCGAGGTCCTGCTCGGTCATTCCGGAGAAGGCCACCCAGGACATGACGGTGTTGTGTCCGGCCGGTGTCTCGGGCGCCGTGTTCGCGTCCATCGAGGAGAAGGCTTTGAAGCGTCCGATGAACTCCTCCTTCCTGGCGTGGGACATGTATCCCCCGGCGGGAGTCAGGTTCGCTGTGAAGTTGCGGCCCCACGGCCCCTTCATCTCCCAGCCGCCTGAGAATGCCTTCTCGGCGATGCGCATGCCTTTGTCGTCGTGCGGCGTATGACACTCGTAGCATCCGCCGATCGTGTCATGTACTTGCCGTAGGCGACGGTGTCGTGCGGATCGGGCGACTTGACCACGCCGTCGACAGGCTTTGGCGCGAACTTGATGAAAAGGTTCACGGGGAAATCGATGTGTTTCGCCGGCACCGATTGATGGATCGGCTTGAGCGTGCGCAGATAGACGACCACGGCCTTCACGTCGTCGTCGCTCATGCTGCGGAAGTGCTCATACGGCATCATAGGGAGAGCGCGTCGCCGTTGCGGTCGACGCCTTCCCTGGCGGCGCGAATGATCTCGCCGTCGCTCCATTGGCCCAGGCCGAACTCCGCATCCGGCGTGATGTTCTGAGCCGCCACGACACCAGGGAATCCGATGTTCTTGTCGAAGATGTACCCGCCTTGGCCTTCGGAACCCGGTTTCACGGGAATGCTGAACCTCAGGACGTGATCGGAATGGCACCCCAGGCAGTCAGACACGTGCTCGACGAGATACCGGCCGCGCGCGAGCCGCTCCGGCGTGGCTTCGACTTTCTCCGCCGAGGGTGGGCGCGACGCCGGCCTCCGAACGGTTAGCCAAGTCACCGCGCCCGCAATCAGCGCGATGACGATCAACACAACTCCACCCACGATCTTCAGGAACGTTTTCATGATTGCTTGCCTCCGAGTGGACCGGTCGCGCTCATTTTACGGGAGAATCCGTAAATGAGCTTCCGTTCCATCGCCGTATTGCTCCTCGCCGCCACACTGCAGACGAACGTCGCCGACGTGACGAAGGTCTACGAGCGTGACTACGCCTCGCATCTCGTGCCGATGCTGTCCGAAGTGCTGCGCTTCGCGACAACGCAGTTCGATACCGAGGGCCATGCCGGTCAGAAAGCCTGGATCGCGAAGACCGCCCACGACCTCGGCTTCATCTATCGCGACGCTGGTCCGATCGACGAGATCGAGCTGCCCGGTCCCCCCGGCGCTCCCGTTCTCGGCTTGATGGTGCACGGCGACGTGCAACCGGTCGATGACTCCTGGTCGGTGGCACCGTTCTCCGGCACCGCCGACCAAGCCTACGTCTACGGCCGCGGCTCCGCGGATGACAAGGGTCCGCTCGTGCAGGCCCTGCTGGCGATGAAGGCTCTCGCGCAGAGCGGCATCGCACGGACGCACACGGTCCGGCTCCTGGTCGGTACCGACGAGGAATCGACCAACACCGATGTGACGACCTATCTGAAGACGCATCAGGCGCCCGATTACACGCTGGTGCTCGATTCCAATTTCCCCGTGGTGGCCGGCGAGAAAGCGTGGAACTCCCTGTCGGTCACGTCAAACCCCGCGGCCGAGCGGCCGGGTATTACGAAGCCTTACAGCGTCTTTTTCATCAATGCCGGTTTGGGAGCGAGCATCGTTCCCGACCGCGCCGAGGTGAAGTTGCGATGGAAGGGTGAGGCGGCCGCTTCGTCGGAGAGTGACGTGGTCTCGCAGTCTCGAGGTCTCGCGGCGCGCGAAGCCGCGGGCAGCGCGGAAACCGCGACATCCGGCAACTCCGAGACCGCGCAACCGCGAGACCCCGCAACCGCGAACTGGGAGCCGCTCATGGCCGCGATCAACGCCGCACCGCGGCCTGCCGACACGCGCGTGGCCATGCAGGCCGACGGAGACACCCTCTGGATCGTCGCCTACGGTCACTCCGCGCACGCGGGCGTGAACCTCGAGGGCGGCCGCAATGCGCTCGTGGCGCTCGCTCGCGTGCTCGAAGGCAAGCTTCCCTCGGGGGGTGCCGACGATCTTCTTGCCTTCGTCCGCGCCGCCGGCAAGGACCTCTACGGCACCGGGCTCGGCATCACGGACCGCGATCCGCTATGGGGCCGTTACGCAGTCAACATCGCTACGATCAAACGGAACCCGGACGACCCGAAGCTGTCAACGCTGACGATCAACATCCGCCGCATACCGCCGCGCACCGGTCCGGAGCTAAAGGTGAAGATGGAACAGTTCGTCGCCGCATTCAATAAGCGCACAGGCGCTTCGCTAACGGTGACCGGTTTCTACGACGATGAGCCGCTCGCCTTCGACCCGAATGCGAAGATCATCCGCCGCCTCCTGGCCGACTACGCGGCGGCGACGGGAGCAAAGAGCCCCAAGCCCGCGATCTCCGGCGGCGGGACGTATGCGAAGCGCCTCCCGAACTCCATCGCCTTCGGTATGTGGTTCCCCGACAAGCCCTACCCCGGCCACGACGTCGACGAGAAGAACCCCATCGCCGATCTGCAGAAGGGGACGAAGGTGCTGATTCAGGCGCTGGTGGATATCGCGACGGGGGAGAGGATTGAGGGGGCGTTCAAGAGGTAGGCGGAGACGTGGACGCGATGGGCAAGCTTCTCGATAGAGTGATTACCGAAACCGCCAAGCTCCCCGATGAGGAGCAAGAGGCATTTGCTGCGTTGATGCTGGCGGAACTTGAATCCGAGCGCCGGTGGAACGATCTCTTCTCGCGCTCGCAGGATCTGCTTGCTCAGATGGCTGAGGAGGCACGACAGGAGTTCCGAGCTGGCCTGACGGAGTCTCTGGATACTGAGAAGTTGTGAAGTCCGCACACGACGGGTCGCACCTCGGCCACGATCGTGTGCATCTCGGGGGTCACGAGCCGCTGTAGAATGTCGTGTATGGCACGCGACCTACGACAACTGATGGATGAAGCGTTCGAGCTCTCCGAGTGTGATCGCGCCACTCTTGCCGGACTATTGATCGAAAGCCTGGAACCCGCTCCCGATCCCGCGGTTGAGGAAATCTGGGCTGAAGAGTCAGAGCGGCGCTGGCGTGAGATCGAATCGGGTGCCGTTCAGACCATTCCGTGGGAAGAGGTGCGGTCCCGGCTGTTTCGTCGCGGATGAAGCAAGTCAGGTTTCATCCGGAAGCCGAGCAAGAGCTCACTGAAGCTAAGACGTGGTATCGCGATCGAAGCGAGATAGCCGCTCATGCCTTTTCGCTCGAGGTCGATCACGCAGTTCTCAGCATTGCCGAGGCGCCGTTGCGATGGCCGCAGGGTAGACGAGGCGAGCGTCGCTTTGTGTTCGATCGGTTTCCGTACACGATTCTGTATCGAGTGTCCGCGGATCACGTCTTCATTACGGCCGTAGCACATCAAAGCAGACGACCGGGATACTGGCGCCACCGAAGATAGGCCGATCATCATCCTCGCCGCCAGCCCGGTGATACACCCGCCGGGCCGGCGACACTACTTGCCCTAACTTGCGCTACACCGTGGAGCCGTTCAAGCGCCAAGCGGCTTCACGGCCTATTGCGTCGCACGCGAAACCCATCCGTCGCCGGTTACGTTGTCGGTGGATGAAGCAAAGCCGCTCCACCAGAAGCCGGAGCCGTCGGCGTTAAAATTCAGGCTCACATTTCCAGCAGGCGAACCGAAGCCGTTGGGAAGGGTTGTCTGAACGACGGAGTACGGTGGAACCGTGATCGTTGTCGTCGCTCCCGTCGCGATCGACTTGATTGTCCACGAGTGCTGAACGGTGTCGAGATTGACGACGCCGGCGCCGACGCGGAATCCGCTGTCCTGCCGTAGCCCGAGGGCGTGGGCGGTGAGAGAGCCGATCGAGTCCTGAAGAGAAATCGAGGTGAAGTTCTGCGAGACCGTACCGGCGGAGCCGGGTTGAGGGGTCCAGATGCGGGAGTAGCCGTCTATATTTCCCGAGGAGTCCGTATTGCCCTGGCTGTCTACCGCGATCACCACGATCGCGCCGAGTCCTGTTTTGTTCAGGCTCACGTTGACGAAATCCTGAACGGCGGTGGTTGTTTGCGCGGGCAGAGTGAAGTACTGCACCCCCTGGTGCGTGTTGTCCTGTCCCGCTTGCAGCCAGCCGATCGCGACGCGCTGGTCGGAGGTCCGATAGTTGGCAAGGGTCACATCGGATCTGAAGTAGGTGCCGTTCCCGCCGGCCAGGTTTCCCGCGGCGGGGATGAGCAGGCTGGACGACGGAGCCTCAACGGAGATCACATCGGGCCTGACTTGTCGCGCGGAAGAAGTAACACTGGCGTTCCTGGTCGCGGCGATGAGAGCGCCCAGTTCTCGTGGTGAATCGGTGGCAGGGTACGCTGGCTGGAGAGCATCGAGACTGCGAAGTGTTCCCACCTGCTGTCCAGAAGCATGGGATGCGATGCCGAGAACGCAAATTACCATCAGGGATAGGGCTGCCGACTGTCTCATCTCGTTTCTCCTTTTGTGACTCGGTTCTGGGTCCTGGGCACTTTCATGGCCACCGTTGACATGACGGGCGGATGGAAGTACGTTCATCAATTCCCCGGGTTGGAGTTGATGGAGGACTCGTGAGGATGTCTATTATCACTTTTATCGTCGGTATGGCTGTGACGACTGCCGCTCTTGCCAATGATCCTCAGGCGACGACAACCGGATCGCCGGGGGCAATCGTGGCGACGTTTTGCCAGGGGGAGTACGCGCTCTGCATCAAGGCGCCGTGCGCTCCGATCGTCACCCGGAAGCCGGACGGCACGTTCTCCATCGAGGAGGCGAACTGTACGTGCGATGTTCTCACCGGCTGGTCAATGGGACCGCTGGCCTGCGACAAGCGGGCGCCGGTGACGGTGAGCGGCCACACTTACCTGATGTCGACCTACTCCAACTTCTTCAACAAGACGAACCTGACGCTCTCCTGTCCGAGCAGCGACCAGGTGTGGGCATTGTGCTACGGGGCTCCCTGCGTCGTCGATGAGAAGAACCCCTCGAAGTCGACATGTACGTGCCCGATCAGGGTCGGTCCGTCGATGACCCTCGGCGGCGAGTGCCGGCAGGAGGCGTGTAAGAGCATCTGGTCCGCGGCGACGCCTTCCGCCGACACGTTCGCAAACAACAATTACTTCAACTACATGACCGAGAACAAACTGCAGCCGCCCCCGAATCCGCCGGCGAAGGCGTGCCCGGATACAAGCACGCAGAAGTGATCCCCGGGTCTGATCCGTACGAGCCGGTGCTCGCCAACTTCCTCGAATCCTCGCGCCGCCTCGTCGTGCTCACGGGCGCGGGCTGTTCGACGGAATCGGGCATTCCCGATTACCGCAGCCCGGGCGGTGCCTGGACGAGACACGAGCCGATCTACTACAGCGCCTTCGTCCGGAGCGAAGAGGTACGACGCTTCTACTGGGCGCGCAGCTATCGAGGATGGCCGCGCTTCGCCGCCGCCCGTCCGAATGACGCGCATCGCGCGCTGGCGGAGATGGAAGAACGCGGCATCGCCGAGTTCCTCATCACGCAGAACGTCGACGACCTCCATCAGGAAGCGGGGAGCCGCCGTGTCGTGCAACTGCACGGGCGCAACCGCATCGTGGTCTGCCTCGAATGTGACGCCGAGTTTCCACGAGCTGACATCCAGCAGCGTCTCGCCACTCTGAACGCCGGCTGGCTGGCCGCGGCGGTCTCGTCGCGGATCGACGGTGACGAGGCCGACTTCGCGCCGGACGGGGATGCGGATGTAGCTCGGGAGCTTGTCGGCGACTTCCGCGTCGCGCCGTGCGACCGCTGCGGCGGTGTGCTCAAGCCGGGCGTCGTCTTTTTCGGCGAGTCGGTGCCGGCCGGCAAGGTGCGCGTAGCCATCGAGCAGGTGGAACGAGCCGGCGCGCTGCTCGTCGTCGGGACGTCGCTCACGGTCTGGTCGGGCTACCGTTTCGTGAAGCGCGCCGCGGAGCGCGCAATCCCGATCGCCATCGTCAACATCGGTCCGACGCGGGGCGACGAGTTCGCCACGCTGAAGATCGAGGGGAAGTGTGGGGAGGTGTTGGGGGATGCGGTCTCGCGGTTGCGCGGTCTTGGGGTCTCGCGAGTGGGTTTATGAGTTGCCTTTGCGGTCTCGCGGTCTCGCGGTCTCGCGGTTGCGTCGTCTCGCGGCTCAGTGACATCCTTCGACAACAAGACCGCGAGGCTCCAACCTCCGCAACCCCGAGACCCCGCAACCGCGAGACCGCGCAACCGCGATTACGCGAAGCGCTGCAAACACCCCAGCACCAGCGCGGTGAAATCGCTCTGCACGCGCGCGGTCGTGTCCATCACTTCCTGATGCGTCAGTTTCTGCTTCAGGATGCCGGCGGCCATGTTGGTGATGCAGGAGATACCGAGCACGGGGATTCCCATCTGTGACATGGCGATGACCTCGGGGACGGTGGACATGCCGACGGCATCCGCCCCGAGGGTGCGGAAGGCGCGGATCTCGGCCGGGGTCTCGTATGACGGACCGGAGAGGGCGAGATAGACGCCTTCCTGCAGCAACTGGCCGAGCTCGCGGGCGACCTCCTTGGCCACATCGCGCAGCGACTCGGGGTAGGCATCGCTCATGTCGGGGAAGCGTACGCCCAGGTCGTCGACGTTCGGTCCGCGCAAAGGATTGCTTCCCATCAGATTGATGTGGTCGGAGATGACCATCAGATCGCCGGCTTTGAACTTTGTGTTGATCCCGCCGGCGGCGTTCGTGACGATGAGCTGTTTGATGCCGAGGCGGCCCAGAACGCGCGAGAGGAACATGACGTCGTTCATCTCATGGCCTTCGTAGAAGTGAATGCGGCCCTGCATCACCGCGACGGGCGTCCCGTTCACGCGCGCGAGGATCATCCGCCCCTGATGGCCGGCGACGGTCGACGCTTTCGCGCCGGGGATCTCGGAGTAGGGGATGGAGGCCTCGATCTCGAGCGCATCGACGACGTTGCCGAGCCCGGAGCCGAGGATCACACCGACCAGCGGCTGGATGGAGGTCTTGCTGCGAACGAAACGGACAGCTTCGTCGATGACGTTGATCATGGCGGACGGGAGTATATGCGTCTCGGGGAGTCGGGAGTCGGGAGTCGGGGGTCGGGGGTCGGGGGTCGGAGCAGCTCAGACCAGAAACCAGAAACCAGAAACTGGAAAACCCAAACAAGAAGTCGTGGCCGAGCGAAGCATTTCTGACTTCTGGCTTCTGACTTGTCCTTGCTCCGACCCCCGACCCCCGACTCCCGACTCCCGAGGAACTATGACCTTGCCGATTCCTCACGCATAATGCCCGCACCTAATCGGGCTTCATCAAAATTCGGCAACGACGGGAGCGGTGAATGGAGCGTTTTTCTGCGCTGATCGGCTTCGTGGGGATTCTTGCGATTGCGTTTCTGCTCTCAAACAACCGGAAGGCCATCCGCTGGAAGACCGTGTTCTGGGGTCTATCCCTTCAGATCCTCACCGCCATCGCCGTGCTGAAGGGGACGCAGATCGCGCACGGCTTCGGTACCTTCATGCCGGCGATCACGCAGTGGACCGCGGCACTGATCTTCATCGTGCTGACGGTGATCGTGGTGCAGGTTGCCAAGCGGATGGAGCAGGGTGGGGGGCGCAAGGGAATCTGGAGCGTTTACCTGGTCATTACCGGGGTCCTCTTTCTCGCGTACAACCTGCTGGCGTTCCTCTTTGAGAACCTGAAGGACGTGGTCACGGAGCTCATCAGCTATACCGCCGAGGGCTCGAAATTTGTATTCGGTCCACTCGGCGATCCGGCCAACACGAGCATCGGCTTCGTCTTCGCCACCCGGGTGTTGCCGACGATCATCTTCATCGCGTCGGTCTTCGCGGTCCTTTACTACCTCGGTGTAATGCAGATCGTCGTGCGCTTCTTCGCCAAGATGATGTCGCGATTCATGGGCGCATCGGGGGCGGAGTCGCTGTCGGTGGCGGCGTCGATCTTCATGGGCCAGACCGAGGCGCCGTTGACCATCCGGCCCTTCCTGGACGACATGACCATGTCGGAGCTGATGACGATCATGACGGCCGGCATGGCCCACGTTTCGGGTGCCATCATGGCCGCGTACGTCCTCGTGGCGAAGGTCGACGTGATCCATCTCCTTACGGCTGTGATCATGACCGCGCCGGGGGCGATCATGATGGCCAAGATGATCGTGCCGGAGACGGAGAAGCCGAAGACCGGCGCCGACGTCGAGGTGATCGTTCCGAAGCAGGATGTGAATGTGATCGATGCGGCCGGCCGCGGCGCCATCGAGGGGTTGCACCTCTCGCTCAACGTGGCCGGCATGCTGATCGCGTTCATCGCGCTGGTGGCGCTGGTCAACGGAGTATTCGGATATGCGCACAACCTCGCTGCTCACTACAAACTGGTCTGGGGCAGCACGGGAGTCCTGCACCTCCGCGACGTCATTCCCGCCAGCCTCGACGTCGTCCTCGGATGGATCTTCCGTCCGATCGCGTGGGCGATGGGCGTGTCGTGGAAGGACAGCCTGACGGTCGGCAACCTTCTCGGCACGCGCATGGTGCTCAACGAGTTCGTGGCCTTCGCCAAGCTGGGACAGCCGGGCGTGGGATCGAGCCTGAACCCGCGCAGCTTCGTCATCGTGACCTACGCGCTTTGCGGCTTTGCCAACTTCTCATCGATCGCCATCCAGATCGGCGGCATCGGCTCTCTCGCCCCCTCGCGCCGCGGCGATCTGGCACGGCTTGGGATGCGGGCCATGCTGGCTGGGACGTTAGCGAACTTCCTGACAGCGACGATCGCGGGAATGCTGCTGTAACGCGGTTACGCGGTCGCGCGGTTGCGGGTCTCGCGGTGGCGAATAGGGATCGGCCGAGGTACACTCGGTCTCCCATACGTGGCCGGTCCTCATGCTCGCTCTCGTTGCACCAGAGCAGGTATGGCAAAGTCGATTCATGACCTCGTTGCATTCCAACGCGCTGTTGATCTCGCTGTCGACGTGTATGACGTGACGGCTACGTTTCCGCGTGACGAGAGGTTCGGCCTTATTTCCCAACTTCGTCGCGCGGCGGTTGGTGTTGTGGCCCAGATCGCGGAAGGTCATGGGCGCATCACCTATGGTGAGTGGCGGCAGTTTCTCAGCCAGGCGAGAGGATCGCTATTCGAAGTAGAAGCGGAATCGATCGTGGCTCGCCGGTTGGGTTTCGTGGATGACGCTTCGGCAGAACGGATCGACCATGCGATACGACGAACCGGCAGGGCATTGGTCGGCCTGCTCCGCTGGGTCCAAGCCCAGGAGCGGAGCGCCGCGAGACTGCGCAACCGCAAGACCCCGCGACCACGTTAGCGAAGGATGTCGATCAACGCCCGCATATCTTCCGGTACCGAAGCAGTGAAAACCATCACCTTGTCCGTCTCTGGATGTGGAATCTGGAGAGAGACCGCATGCAGTGCCTGTCTGTTGAGAGACGAGATTGCTTTCTGCAACCTCTTGTCGGGAATGCCCCGCCATTGCGGACCGGAGTAGACCGGGTCGCCAATGATGGGATGTCCGATCGACTTGAGGTGGACGCGGATCTGGTGCGTACGGCCGGTTCGGAGCACGCATCGCACCACCGAGGCGTGGCGAAGCACCTCGATCACCTCGTACTCGGTGACGGCCCGGCGGCCGCCGGCGACGATGGCCATCCGCTTGCGGTTGCGCGGATCGCGGCCGATCGGCGCATCGATCGTGCCCCGCGGATTCTGCGGCGTGCCATAGACGACCGCCACGTACTCCTTCCGCACGGCGTCCGTGCCCCACACCGCGCTAAGCTTGCGATGAGCGTCATCATTCTTGGCGATCACCATGACACCGCTCGTGTCCTTGTCCAGCCGATGAACGATGCCGGGCCGCAGTTGACCGCCGATGCCGCTGAGATCGTGCACGTGGAAAAGCAGTGCGTTCACGAGCGTCCGGTCCGCGTGTCCGGCGGCCGGATGGACGACGAGGCCGGCCGGTTTATCGATCACGACCATGTCGCTGTCCTCGAACAGAATCGAGAGCGGCATCTCCTGCGACGCGGCGGTGGTGGGCGTGGGAGGCGGAACGTCGACTTCCGCGATCTGTCCCTCGGCGACGCGCACCGATGGCCGCGCCGCCGGCCTTCCTTCCAGCGTAACCCGACCGTCATCGATGAGCTTGACGATGAAACTTCGGCTGTGCTCCGGCAGACGCGCGGCCAGGGCGCGGTCGAGCCTGGCACCGTCATCGTCACTCGTGAACTTGACGTTCATGTCCCGCGCTGCTCCATGCTACAATCGCATAGTTCGGTCATCAGAGCCTCATGCCCAGCCATATGAGACATTCCGTTCCGTTCGACCCTATCACCGTTCACAGATTCATTTTTTTCAAGCCTGCGAAGTCGTTTAGAATGCGTACGCACTTTTCAATCAAAGCAGTCTGATAACCAAATACTCGCAGCAAAAGGGGAGATTATGTTGAAAGTGAAACAGTTGGGCGTAGCCGCGGCGATCGCGTTGTTCGCCGGTGCGGCGATGGCCAGCAACTTCCGCGCCGCCGATCAGGTCTATGTTCCGGCAGCGGGCCACGTTTCGAGCTCGTCGGCGACCTTCATCTCTGACGTGTTCATCTCGAACCTCAGCGATCAATCCGTCGACGTCTCGGTAATCTACTCGACCGGCACCGGCGGTACCCAGACAGCGTTCCCGAAAGTTCTGACGCTCCTGCCTCGCGAGCGGCGTGAATTGCTCGATTTCTTGGGTAAGACGTTGAACCTGAGCACCGCGCTTGGCCAGCTCATTTTCAACGGCTGTCTGGCCGGCGCGGACTGCACGCCTGACCCGACAACCGGCCTGAACGCCAATTACCGCAACATCAGCGTCGAGAGCCGCATCTTCTCGATCGCAGTCGGTGCGAACCCGGCCACGGCGCCGACGAACGGCCAGTTGTTCTCAGGCATCCCCTGGTACAACTTCGTCTCCGAGACCGCTTCGGGCGCTGGACTCAACGAGGTCTTCATCACGGGCGTTCGCAACACGGCCCAGTTCCGCACGAATGTCGGCTTCGTCAACGCGTCGCAGTTCTCGACCACGACGATCACAGCCACGCTCTTCAGCGGCACGGGCACTCAGCTCGCGCAGAACACCGTCACGTTGGGGCCGCTCGGCACGATCCAGTCGAAAATTGACACCCTCTTCCCTGCGTTCACGGTCGCCTCAACCTCAACGAACGCCTACGTTACGTTCACGCAGGGCAACACGCAGCCGACTGCCGATGCCGCCGCGGCCGGCTGTTCAGACGGGTGCCCGGCCTTCCTGGCCTACGGCTCGGTGCTCGACAACCAGACGAATGACGCGACCACTCTGGAGCCGCAGTACCTGATTCCGCTCACGAGCAATGCCATCACCTGCATCTACAGCCCGGACGTGGCCGCCTGCAAGTCGGGCACGACGATTCACCGTGCTGTGAAGCACCAGTTCTAAGACCCGTTTCGACCGATTCGAATGACGGCCGCGCTCCGTGCGCGGCCGTCTCCTTTGCCAGGGTTGCCGACCGGCGACCCGTCGGAATCGGACCGCCGTTCACAACGTTGTGACGGCTCGCAGCAAAGTGGTATCATCTGTCAGCTTTCGAGCAACAACCTATCGAAAGCGGCCGAGTCGGCCGCTTTTTTTGTTGTCAGGAGATATGAGCGTTTTACCCGAACGGGTTGAGAAGGAAATCGAGGCCATCGTAACGTCGGAGGGTCTCGAGCTCGTTCACATTGAGTACCGGAAGCAGGGTCATGGGTATCTGCTCCGCATCGACATCGACAAGGAGGGGGGCGTGGTGATCGCGGATTGCGAGCTGGTCTCGCACCAGGTCAGCGCGTTTCTCGACGTCGACGATGTCGTGCCGTCGGAGTATGAGCTGCAGGTCTCTTCTCCCGGGCTGGACCGGAAGTTTTACAAGCCGTCGGATTATCAGAAGTTCATCGGCCGCCTCGTCCGTGTCAGGACGTCGAAGGCGATTCGAGGACTTCATGTGATCGTCGGCAGGTTGAAGGAATACGACGGCGAAATGATCGTGGTCACGGATCCGGTGATGAAAAAGGATCCCGACTACATCGTTCCGCTGGTGGACGTGAAAGAGACGCGGTTGGAAGTGGAAATTTAGGGTTGCGCGGTAGCGAGGTTTCGCGGTCGCGCGGTGTTGCAAGCCGCGAGACCACGAGACCCCGAAACGGCGCTACTCCGGGAGCAGAATGTTCGACGAGAACCTCAGTAAAAACATCAAGGCGCTGGCGTACGAGAAGTCGATCGACGTCGAGCGCGTGTTCAAGGCCCTCGAGGATGCCCTCGCTACCGCCGCGCGGAAGTACTACAAGACCCGCGAGCCGATGGAGACGGTCATCGACCGCGTCAGCGGCGAGATGACCATGTACGTCATCAAAGACGTGGTCATCGACGAGAACGAGATCGAAGATCCGCAGGCGCAGTGGACCCTCGAACAGGCCCGGAAGACCGATCCGGAAGTCGAAGTGGGCGGCCGCATCCGGCTCAGCTACATCACCAAGGAAGTGGTCGACGTCGTCAAGGACTCGAACACGCAGATCCGTACCTACGAGGCTCAGAAGATCGACCCCGAGGTCGAGCAGGGCGATGAAGTGCACATCCCGCTGACGAAGGCCGCCGAGGACTTCGGCCGCATCGCCGCGCAGTCCGCCAAACAGGTTCTCTACCAGAAGGTTCGCGAGGCGGAGCGGGAGAAGGTCTACAACGAATTCATCGGCAAGGCCGGCGAGCTCGAGAACGGGTACGTCAAGCGCTTCGAGCGCGGGGACATGATCATCGACCTCAACGGCAAGACCGAGGGGATCATCCCTCGCTCGCAGCAGTCGCGCGCGGAGCGTTACTCGCAGGGCGACCGCATCAAGGCCGTCATCGTCGACGTCCATACGCAGCCGAAAGGGCCGCAGGTGGTGCTCTCGCGCACTGATCCGCGCCTGCTCATCAAGCTGTTCGAGATGGAAGTGCCGGAGATTTACGACGGCACGGTCGTCATCCGGGGTGCGGTGCGCGAGCCGGGCGAGCGCGCCAAGATCGCCGTGATGTCGCGCGAGCGCGACGTCGACCCGGTCGGCGCCTGCGTGGGCATGAAGGGCTCGCGCGTGCAGTCGATCATCCGCGAGTTGCGCGGCGAGAAGATCGACATCATTCCGTTCAACGAAGACATCGTCGTCTACGCCCAGAACTCGCTGGCGCCGGCCAAGATCACGCGCGTCTCCGTGACCAGCGACGAACAGGCTCACCGTCCGCACCTCGACGTTATCGTGGACAACGACCAGCTCTCGCTCGCCATCGGCAAGCGCGGTCTCAACGTTCGTCTGGCCGCGGAGCTGATCGGCGCGAAGATCGATATCAAGTCCGAGGAAGAGGTCAAGGGCGAGGTTGCCGATGCCCTCAGCGCCATGCTTCAGGAAGCGATGGCCGAGGCCCGCGCCGAGACGAATGTACATGACATCGAAGAGATGCCGGAAGAGTGGGCGAACACGCTCGAGGCAGCCGGTTACGACGACCTCGACTCCGTGATCAACGCCTCGGTGGAAGACCTCACCGCCATCGATGGCGTCGACGAAGAGACAGCGCAACAGATGATCGAAATCGCCCGCAAGCATGAGCAGGTCGAAGAGACCGAGCCCGAAGGCGACGAGGAAGAACAGGCTTACCAGGCTTCCGACGATGGGCAGTCAGAGGAAGAGCCTGAGGAAGCACCGCAGGAAGAGGCAAAGGTGGAGTAAGGGGCTGCTGGGTTGAGGTAAGGGTTACTAGGTTGCTGGGTTGCTAGGTTGCTGAGCGATTCAGCCGCCGAGCAACCCAGCAACTCAGTAACCCAGCAACTCAGTAACCCAGTAACCGGCAACCCAGTAACCACGCGACACAGCAACCAAGGGGATTCAATGGCGGCAGCAAAAATTCGAGTGAGTGACATCGCAAAGAAGATGGGAAAGTCCGAGAAGGACGTCATCTTCCAGTTGCAGTCGCTCGGTGCCGAGATCAGCGACCCGAATCAGGCCTTGGAGCCTGAGGTCATTCAGGCGCTCATCACCGGCAAGAAACTGACGATGCGGACGCGCAACGTCATCATGCGCGAGGACAAGCCGCAGGTAGCCGCGAAGAAGGAGGCGGTGCGCCCGCCTCGTGCCATCGTCAAGCCCGTGCCGCGTGCGAAGCGCGAGGTGCCCGTTGAGGAGCCGCAGGTCGTCGCGCCGCCGCCGGCAGTGATCATTCCGGAATTCGTCGAAGCCGTCGAGGCTGAAGAGCGTGCCGCCAAAGAAGCGCCTCCCGTCGTCAAGAAGCCTCGTCCCGCCCCCGAGCCGCCCCCGGTTGCTGTTGCTCCCGCGGAGCCTCCGGCAGTACCGGTAGCCGTCGCTCCCGCGCCGCCGCCGGCTGCGGTTGAATCGTCGCATCCTGCCCCGATGGCCGCGGGCGCGGCCGACCTGCGCCGTCCCACGGGCCCGACCGGACCGCGCGCTCGCGCGCCGCAGACCACCCGACCCAACTACGCCGGCCAGCAGCCGGTTTCACGTCCGAGTTACAACAGTCCCGCGGGTACAACGGGACGTCCTGCAGGTCCCGGAACCACGCGTCCCGGCGCACCGATGGGCGCAGGTCCTGCCGGTCCGGGCACACGTCCTCCGATGGGTACCCGCCCGCCGGCTCCCGGCGCGCGTCCTGGCAGCCCGATGGGTGCTCGTCCCGCCGGTCCCGGCGGATTCCGACCCGGTGTCAGCCGTCCCAGTACTCCTGCTCCCCCTCCACCTCCGGGCACGCTGCCAGGCGGCGCGATGGGACGCCGCAAGACAACGCGTCCTGAGGGCGGCGAGGATCTCTCTCCGAAGAAGAAGACTACCGGCAAGCGTGGGAAAAGCGAGCGGCCGGCCGAAGTCGATAGCGAGTTGTTCACGAAGGGTCCGTTCTCCGGGACCCAGATCATCAACGACGACCTCGGACCGGACATCGTCCTTCCGGACACGGATGAGGATGGGAAGCCGCGCACGCCTTCGAACCGCCGCGACGTGCGCAAGCAGGCCGCGCCGGTCTCCGGCAAGGTGCTGAACTTCAATCGCCCCACGAACAAGATCCCTCTCAGCGAAGGGGCCACTGTCAAAGAGCTGGCCGACAAACTCGGGATCAAGGCCAATGATTTGATGAAGCATCTTCTGATGAAGAAGGGGCTCATGCTTTCGATCAACCAACCCCTCGGCGCGGAGCTGGCGCTGGAGATCGCCAAGGAGCTCGGCATCGACGCGGAGATCGTTTCGTTCGAAGAGGCCGTCGAGCTCGAAGCGATGGAGAAGACCGGCGCGACGGGCAGCACGCCGCGCGGACCGGTCATCACGGTCATGGGCCATGTCGACCACGGCAAGACGTCTCTGCTCGACGCCATCCGCGAGACCAATGTCGCCGGCGGCGAGGCGGGCGGAATCACGCAGCACATCGGCGCGTACCACGTCGAGAAGCGCGGCCGGAAGATCGTCTTCCTCGACACGCCGGGCCACGAGGCCTTCACGATGATGCGTGCCCGCGGTGCAAAGGTGACCGACATCGTCATCCTCGTTGTCGCGGCCGACGATGGCGTCATGCCGCAGACGCGAGAAGCAATCGACCACGCGCACGCCGCCAAGGTTCCCATCATCGTGGCCATCAACAAGGTCGACAAACCGAACGCGAACGTCGAACGCGTCCGACGCGAGCTGGCGGAGAACGGCGTTCAGGTCGAGCAGTGGGGCGGCGAGGTCGTCTCCGTCGAAGTCTCGGCCACGAAGAAGACGGGCATCGACGACCTGCTCGACATGATTCTGCTCACGGCCGATCTCCTCGATCTCAAGGCCTCGCCGGAGATCGGCGCCAAGGGCGTTGTGCTCGAGGCGAAGAAAGAGACCGGCCGCGGCATCGTGGCCACGGTTCTGGTGCAGGACGGCACGCTGAAGATCGGCGACGCCTTCTTCTCCGGCGCCACTTCCGGCCGTGTCCGGGCCATGACCGACGAGCTCGGGAAGCGGATTACCGAAGCGGCGCCGGCCACTCCGGTGCAGCTCACCGGTTTCGATGACGTGCCGAACGCCGGCGACTCTCTGCAGGTCGTCGACGAGCAGACGCAGGCACGCATGATCGGTCAGATGCGCCAGGAAAAAGTCCGTGAAATGGCGCAGGGCAAGACCTCGCGTATGTCGCTCGATCAGCTCTTCCAGCGCATGCAGCAAGGCACGGCCAAGGAGTTGAACCTCATCCTGAAGGCCGATGTGCAGGGCTCGGTGGAAGTTCTCTCCGATACGATGCGCAAGATGTCCACCGCCGAGGTGAAGGTCAACGTCATCCATGCCTCGGTCGGTGCCATCTCCACGAACGACGTGCTCCTGGCCTCGGCTTCGGATGCCATCGTCGTCGGCTTCAACGTCCGTCCGGAACGCTCGGCCGGCGAGCTGGCGGAGAAGGAAGGCATCGACGTCCGGCTCTACACCGTGATCTACAACCTGGTCGATGAGATCAGGCTGGCCATGACCGGCCTGCTCGATCCGAAGTTCCAGGAAGTCTTCCAGGGGCGTGCCGAGGTGCGAAACACGTTCAAGGTGCCGAAGGCGGGTGTCATCGCCGGATGCATGGTCACCGAGGGCGTCATCCCTCGCTCGGCGAGCGTCCGTCTGCTTCGCGACAATCGCGTCATCCTGGAAGGGAAGATCGGCTCGCTGCGCCACTTCAAGAACGACGTCGCCGAGGTCCGCCAGGGCTTCGAATGCGGCATCGGTATCGAGAAGTTCCAGGACATCAAGAACGGGGACATCATCGAAGCGTTCAAAGTGGAGCAGTTGGCCGCGGCACTTGCCTGAATCGAAGGATGAAGAAGGAAGGATGAACGTCGTCTCTGACTGTCCTTCTGCCTTCATCCTTCTGCCTTCATCCTTCCGATGATCGTTTCCGTCGCGCTCTTCGAGATCTTCATCCCGCACGCCCAGTCGCTGAAGGACAAGCGGATGGTGGTGAAGTCGTTGCGCGAGAAGCTGCGGTATCGCTTCGAGATCTCCGCGGGGGAGGTAGGGCTGAATGACCTCCACCAACGCGCCCGCCTGGCGGTCTCCTTCGTGTCGATCGACGATCCCGCTGCCGACGCCATGCTCGACCGCGTTCTCTCCTATGTCGAGACGAACACCGACGCCACGCTCACCGGCTGGACCAGCGAGAAGCTGGCCTTCGACGAGAGCGTCGCTCTCGGCGTGCCGCATTTCTCGTGAGGCGGAACGAAGAGCGATGAACCACAGAGACACTGAGGACACAAAGAAAGACCTCCGTGATCTCTGTGCCTCTGTGGTCAGTGGGTTTTATCAGGATAGACTGACGGAGCATGCGCAAGACCCGCAGAACCTCCCGCGTCGGTGAATCTGTCCGGGACGCCCTTGTCGAGGTCTTCCGGCAGGAGTTGAAGGATCTCTCCCTCGGCCTCACCTCCATCACCAGCGTCGAGGTCAGCCCCGATCTGCACTTCGCACGGGTCTTCATCAGCGGGCTCGATGAGAACGAGACCAAGGACACGGTTCGCGAGCTGCAGCAGCGCCGCGGCTTCATCCGCTCGCAGCTCGGCCGGCGCATCCATCTCCGCTCCACGCCCGAGCTCGATTTCAAGTTCGACGAGACCACCATGCGCGCCGGCCGGATCGAGGAACTATTGGCCGGCATCAACAAAGAGCCGAAGAGCGATGACGAGGAATCCTGATTTCGGTCAGGACCTGACGAATACGTTCTTCCGGTAGTAGTCCAGCTCCGCGATCGATTCCTCGATGTCGGACAGCGCCCGATGGGCCTCCTGCTTCTGCGGCGACTTGTACCTGCCTTCGTACCATTCCGATACCAGCAGCTTGATCGAGCTGACGTCGATGATCCGGTAGTGCAGAAAGGCGTCGAGCTTCGGCATGTACCTGGCGAGGAATCGCTTGTCCTGCCCGATGGAGTTTCCGCACAGCGGCGCGGTGCGCACGTAGCAGTACCGCCGGATGAAGTTGAGCGTCTGCCGCTCCGCCTCCGCGACGCTGACGCCCTCGTCCTGCACGCGATCGAGCAGGCCGCTCCTGCCGTGCGTGCGCCGGCACCAGGCATCCATCCTGTCGAGCTTCGACTGGCCATGGCGAATGGCCAGCACCGGTCCGCGGGCGACGATATTCAGATCGTAGTCGGTGATGATCGTGGCGATTTCGAGGAGCACATGTTGCTCGGGATCCAGCCCCGTCATCTCGCAGTCCATCCACACGAGATGCTTCCTGCTTCGCTGCGGCTTCGTCATTTATGGGGATTCTATCGGCGTTTCGCTTATCCTTCCCCGCCCATGCAAACACCCCAACCCAAAATCGACGGACTCCTGCTCGTCGACAAGAAGACAGGCATCACCTCGCACGACGTCGTCGAAACGTTCCGGCGGCGCTCGAAGATCAAGAAAGTCGGGCACACCGGGACGCTCGATCCTCTGGCCACCGGTCTGCTCGTGCTCTGCGTCGGCAAGGCCACACGGCTTCAGGCCTACCTCATGGGGATGGAGAAGACCTACGAGGGCATCATCCAGTTCGGATGGGCCACTGACTCGTACGACGCCGCCGGCGTGCCGGCAGGGGAGACCACCGAGGTCAATGTCGAGCACATCGACTTCACGCCGCTCGTGGCGCCGTTCATCGGCGCGCTCGAGCAGATGCCGCCGCAGTTCTCCGCGAAGAAAGTCGGAGGCGTGCGCGCCTACGAGCTGGCACGCAAGGGAGAAGTGGCGGCGCTGACGCCGAAGTCGATCACGGTTTACGAATTCGAGATTGTGAGCGTGATCGGATCGACGGTGCGTTTCCGCGTGCGCTCGTCGGCCGGGACTTATGTCCGCTCGCTCGCGCACGACCTCGGTACGGCCGCCGGCGTCCCGGCGCACCTCAAGGAATTGCGCCGCACGGCCATCGGCAACTTTCATGTCTCCGACTCGCTCTCACCGGAGATGCTCGAAAACGCTCCCATCGAACAGCTCCTGGCGCCGCCATGGTTTCAGTCACTCTTCGACGTCGAGCTGCCGCTCCCGAAGCTGCGCATCGACTGGTCGCAGCAAGGGAAGTTGATGCGGGGACAGTCGATCATCATGACGCCGCCCGTCTCCGTAACGATCGGCGATCTCCTTGCCCTCGGCAATCCCGAGGACAAACTCGTCGCCATCGGCGAAGTCGTGAACGTGCTGCGGGAAGGCGGTCCCATCGAGGTAAGGCCGAAGGTGGTGTTGGCGGGGTGAGTTGACCTGTCATCCCGAGGCGGCGACGCCCCGGAGGGGCAAAGCGCGGCGAAGGACCGCCCGCGTGCTTGCCGGGTGGCGGTAGTTGCGAGCTGCGGCGCAACGGATGACATGGTGAGCACAACAGAGGCACGCCCAAAGCCCACCGTCCTTTCCGGCAACGATTTGCTTCCGGGAGGCAATTGAAAGCCTCGCGGAGGCAATCGAAAGCATCCCGGAGGCAATTGAAAGCCTCGCGGAGGCAATTGAAAGCATCCCGGAGGCAATTGAAAGCCTCGCGGAGGCAATTGAAAGCCTCGCGGAGGCAATTGAAAGCATCCCGGAGGCAATTGAAAGCATCCCGGAGGCAATTGAAAGCATCCCGGAGGCAATTGAAAGCATCCCGGAGGCAATTGAAAGCATTCCGGAGGCAATTGAAAGCATCCGGGAGG